>Ga0256407_10003380_pt1 | contig 28532 bp, 20 predicted proteins | sample RumenRJG_04DNA_FD_193489 | JGI IMG/M metagenome (GOLD analysis project Ga0256407, IMG submission 193489) | Bovine rumen microbial communities from Lethbridge, Alberta, Canada - RJG_04 | ecosystem: Host-associated > Mammals > Digestive system > Stomach > Rumen | place: Canada: Alberta...
CAAGGTAAACCTGGTAGTATAGATTTTAGAATTTTCAAAATCATCTCTAAGAAGATGGGGGTATTTTTGCGCTTTTTTAAATAAAAAACCAGTCCGAAGATGAACTTCGAACTGGTTGATGCCATTGGAGCGGTATCCCTTTCGGGATACCGCCCTGGAATTAATCTTTGACTCGCGTCAGAGATTCAGAGTTGGGAATTATTCCTCCTCTTCCTCGTCAGCTGCAGAACCAAGATCCTTCTCCTGCAGGAAGTCAACATCCAGCTTGCCAATTACTGCAAAGGTGTTGCCCTTGTTTACAATCCAGTTATCGCAAAGCTCGATGTGCGGTACGCAAGCGTTAGCCTTCACGAAGTCAGTCTCAGCCATCTTGTAGGACTTCTTAGCGATGGAGAACTGCATATCTTCCTGAGTGCTGCCATCCGGCATATCGATTTTGTACTTCTTGGAAGTGGACTTCTGAAGCTTACCCTTGGTATTTACAAGATAGTAAGAGCCGTTGACCTTGTAGATCTTATAGTCATCATCAGCCTCAAGTCTCTTACCCATCCAGTACAGATAGCCGTCCTTCTCGCCGGTGTAACCCTTACCATTACCAGCATTCTTGGTGCTGAAGTAGTAGCTGTAGGTATCATCGTCGTCTTCCTCAACGTTGCTCTGCTTACCAGTCTGCTGATAACCATCGCTGTTGAAGTAGTAGGTGTTGCCATCAATGAACTGCAGACCGGTCTGCATCTGGCCCTTCTCATTGAATGCGAAGTACTTGCCATCGATCTTCTCACGAGTTACATAAACCGGATCACCATCATCGGTGATGTAGTACTTATCGGTAGAAGCATGCTTAGCTTCGCCCTTCTTGATGTAGTACCAGTCAGTATCATCCTGAGTACCTACGTCCTCAGAACCATCGATCTGGAACCAACCAGTCGGTCTGGAACCATCGATAGAATCGGAACCGTTCTCACGATACCAGAGCATCTCGCCGATAGTAGCGGTACCCTCGGTGGTCAGGTTGCCGTCAAGGTGAGCATTGGAGCCTCTCTTAACTTCGCCGCCGTTGATCCACTCATAGAGCATCTGACCATGATCGTTGAAGATGAAGAAGTTGCCGTTGATCTTCTTCTTCTTTGCGCCATAGTACATCTTACCGGAAGACTGGAACCAGTACCAACCCTCGTCGTCGCACTCGTCATCTTCGGAGCAGTCAAGAACGATGGTGTTGAACTCATCATCGTTGTCATCAGCTGCTACTGCAGACTTCTCAAGCCACAGCCACTGGGACTCAGCTCTCCAACCTTCATCCTCTTCACCAAGATAGTAAACATCTTCGCCGTCCTGATACCAGCCCCAGCGCATCTTACCATCTTCGTTGAAGAAGTAGGTCTTGCCGCCGATCTTCTTCTTCTGATCGACAACCTTCTTACCTCTGGAACCGAAGTAATACCAGTGCTCACCGTCATCCTCAGGGTCGTCCTGCTCGTCGTCGTCGCCGAAGCCCTTGAACCACTGATTTACATACATAGCACCGTCGGAACCAACATAGTACTCGTCGTCTACCCAGTGATCGGTGAGCATATCGCCGTCATCATCAAGATAGAACCACTTTCCGCCGTCTTTCTTCCACTCGCCGGTAACCATCTCATCGTCGGAATCATAGTAATGCCAGATTCCAGCCTCGTCCTTCTCCCAACCAGCGGCGAAGGATGTCATGGATGCACCAAGAGCGAGAAGTGCTGCTGCAGAGAGCACTGCAACAATTTTGATAATTGCGATAATATATACAATTCTTGCCCAAAGGTTTTGCGATTGGCTGAAAGAATATACACAAAATATGCGTAAAACGGTAGAATATCACAATCAAAGCATGATAAATATGAGTACTAATAGCAGAGAATAAAGTAAAGACAATAGTGATCAAAGCTTAAAATGTGACGCAACTCCAAAACGCAACAGAAACACAAGAAATACATAATGATATTGTAATACACTACTGTGACAAAGTCTGCGAAAATGGCAAATAGAAAACAATCTATGTTGTCGCTAAAAATATGTGATAGAAGTTTGAATGATTAGATGAAATGATAATAAAATTCATAATAGACTGAAAATAATAATAGCTATCAGAAAATCAAATCAGACAGGTAGTGGAAGAAAAAGGTTCAGAACATGAAGATGAGATCCGTTGTATGTATGGAAAATGATAAATCCGAAACCAGTAAGAAGAATAAGCTGCGTGTAGCGGCATACTGCCGCGTTTCTACGCTGCTGGAGAGTCAGCGGAGCTCCATCTCTGCCCAGAGGATTCACTATACCGATTACATCGCCTCAAACCCGGACTGGGAGCTCGCAGGCATCTATCTGGAAGAGGGTGTTTCCGGGACTATGGCGGAGAACCGTCCCGAACTCCGGCGGCTGATGGAAGACTGCCGCAGGGGACGAGTGGACCTGATCCTCACAAAGTCGATATCCCGATTCGCCAGGAATACCACGGACTGCATCCGTCTGGTGCGGGAATTGTCCGCTCTGGGGGTGGCAGTGCGCTTCGAGAAGGAACATATCGGCACCGACTCTATGGAAGCGGAACTTCTGCTGTCGCTCATGGCCTGCCTGGCGGAGGAGGAGAGCCACAACATCTCCGGGAATATCAAGTGGAGTATTCGAAAACGGTTTGCAGGAGGAGAATATCTGCCGTCTAAAACACCCTACGGGTATCGACGGGGGGAGGACGGCCTTGTACCCGAGCTGGCTGAGGCAGAAGTGATTCGGCGGATCTTTGACCTGGCTTTGTCAGGATGCGGATGTGATACCACGGCCTGGCTTCTGAATCAGGAGGGGATTTCCAGTCCCCGGGGGCAGGAGTGGAATGCCGGTACCATTCGGATGATCCTGCGCAATCCGGTATATATCGGGGATATGCTGTACCAGAAGACATATACAGATGAAGCCTTCCGTGTTCACCAGAACCGCGGCGAGCTGGATCGTTTTTATCACCGGGGTCATCATGAGGCGATTATCAGCAGAGAGACCTTTGAAAAAGCCGCGGCAGTGATGGAACACCGGAGAAGGAGCTTCCTGTATAGTTTAAATCGTGGTGGACGTTGAAAAGAAGAATACCTCAGAGTACGATAAGACTACTGACTTGACGGGTTGGTAAATCTTATACGAACAGAGAGGTATTCCAAATGAAGTCTAACACACAGAACACAAAAATTGAAGCAGTAACAGAGAAAACATTGGTTGTAGGTATCGATGTCGGAAGCGAATTCCATTATGCCAGGGCGTTTGACTGGCGGGGAGTTGAGTTCTCCAGTAAGCCATTTAAGTTCAGCAATACAGAACCGGGCTTCATAGAGTTTAAGGCATGGATCCTTCACATACAGACAGAGCATGATAAGGACGCGGTAGTACCGGGAATGGAGCCGACAGGGCATTACTGGTTCAACCTGGGAAAGTTCCTTCAGGATAACGGCATGAAGCCGGTACTTGTGAATCCGCATCATGTGAAGAAGTCAAAAGAACTAGATGACAATAATCCGACAAAGAACGATCGTAAGGATCCAAAAGTCATTGCAGGATTGATCAAGGATGGACGATACTCGTACCCCTACCTGCCGGACGGCGTCTACGCGGACCTGAGGACAGCATCAAATCTTCGGTTCCAGATGCAGTCGGAACTTACGAGAATACAAAACCGGATCAGTCGCTGGTTCAGCATCTACTTTCCCGAATATAAAGATGTATATGGGAACCCGGATGCAAAGAGCGGAATGATGATAGTGAAAGTTGCCCCGCTCCCGGAAGACATCGTGACGTTAGGTGTCGAAGGGGTAAACAGGATCTGGCGGGAAGCAAAGCTCAAAGGCGTAGGGCTTAAGAGGGCGAAGACCCTGTATGAAGCAGCCGAGCACAGTATCGGAAGCCGGGAAGGAGCAGCAGCCGCAAGGCTGGAGATCCGGATGCTGCTGGAGGATTATGAATCCAGAGCGGCCAGGCTTCAGGAGATCATGACGTTGATCGAATCACTGGTAAAGCAGATCCCGACGGCTGAAAAGCTGTTGGAGATCAAGGGTGTTGGCATTAAGACTGTATCCGGATTTCTGGCGGAGGTCGGTGATATCAATCGGTTCGACAACCCAAAGCAGCTTCAGAAGCTGGCAGGCCTGGCGATCAAGGAAAACAGTTCGGGTAAACACAAGGGAGAGACGACGATAACAAAACGTGGCCGGAAAAGGCTGAGGTATTTACTGTTTGAGGTTGCGATGTCCGTTGTGAGTAAGAATACAGAGTTCTCCCAGCTGCACCTGTACTACACAACCAGGCGAATTAATCCGCTGAAGAAGATGCAGTCCCTGATGGCAGTAGCCTGCAAGCTGATCCGGATCTTCTACGTCATGCTGACAAAGCAGGTGGACTACGATCCACAGAAGATGATCAGCGATATCAGAAGGCCGGAGATCTATTTGCAGGCAGCGTAACAGAGACAGTAACTCAATGGCGGCTGTATCCTGAATAGCCACTGAACAAAGGCAGAATGTCACAGATAACGTCCACCGCAAGGTGCTGGGGCAGGAAGCGAGTCAGTAATCAAACATACAAAGAATGAGCCGGCAGTCAGCAGGAGTGCGGTCCATAGGGCAAGACCCTGCGAAGGAGCTAAGCTGACGCCCTGGTTATGGATAGGCGGTACGAAGGAAGTTGGGACCCCTGGAGGCAAGGGGAAACCCGTTGGACACAGGAGGTTCGCTGCCATAGAGGGAAGGGTTTGCACAAAGGCCATGTAGAGCGAAAGGGATGACGTTCTACTTCGTGCACCCATCAACCACTATTTCAGCACCTGATGCTTGGAAATATCCATGACACTGGCTCTTCTGACTGAGATATACCAAGTGAAAAACCTTGGATTTTCAACAAAAACTACTTGATTATGTGAGGAGGATTAACCATTGGGAGAAGAATGCCGGAATCCGCTCAGGTATATCTGGCAGATTATTCTGCGCACACTGCGGCAGTCCGATGTACCGGCAGACCGGCGGAAGTTATCCGACCTTTCGCTGCGATGGAAGGACCAGGCAGAAGACCGCCTGCAGGATGAGGGGAGAGATGGAAGAGAGCATTTGTAATGCTTTTCTTACCTGTCTCAATAAACTTGCATACAGTCAGCGCCTTCCTGCGGACTATCGAATCCTTGATATATATATGAAAAGGCTTCGGGAGATGGCTGACAGTCCGGATGCGGAAAAAAGATACGAGAGAGCGGACAGACTGCGGCAGTTCATGAAGTCATGGAAGGCTCGGGAAGCGGATTCTTCTTCGGCCATGGAAGCCTTTGGAACATATATTTCGGAAGCAAGAGTAGATACAGGTATCAGTGTGATATTTCGATTCACCTGTGGTTTGGAATTCACAGAATCGCTGAGAAGACCGGAACAGATATGAAGAAATCTATGAAACGAACGCGTATCCCATACGGATATCAAATGGTTGACGGACAGATGCTGCCGAAACCGGAAGAGGTCCGGAAGCTCCAAAAGCTTTATGAATACTATGTTCAGGGGTACTCTCTGAAGAATTGCCTTGCGTTGGCCGGTGTGGCTCGTTCCATAGGATGGCTTCGAAGTGTCTTCGACCGGACGATTTATCTGGGCGATGAGCGGTATCCACAGCTGATTTCAAGGGAAATGTGGGAGAATGCGGCGAGAGAAGCGGGAAGGCGCAGTACAAATACCGTCGGAGTAAAAAAGAAGAAACTTCGGCAGCATCCCGTGCCTGTGGAGACGGAGTTTTTATTGGACCGCAGAGGAGTAAAAGCATTGCCGGAAGATCCGGCCGAGTCAGCCGCATTGCTTTACCGATGCATCCGTGTCCGTGGAAAATCACAGTGACGTCTAGGGATACATAAACAAACTGAGAAATACGGTGAGAGATGGCAGTTCATGTAATAGAGGCAAAGAAACCGATTGTACAGAATAATACAGAACAGGAAAGCCGCAGGCTCCGGGTTGCGGCTTACTGCCGTGTGTCCACGGATTCGGAAGAGCAGGAGACCAGCTATGAAGCCCAGCGTAGACATTATACAGAATTTATAGAGAAGAACCCTGACTGGGAGCTGGCAGGTATCTATGCGGATGAGGGAATCTCCGGGACCAGGGCTGAGAAACGTCCTGAATTTATAAAGATGATCCAGGCGTGTGAGAAAGGACAGATTGACTTTATCATCACCAAGTCCATCAGCCGCTGGGCCAGGAATACTCTGGATTCCCTGAATTATATTCGGAAGCTGAAAGCACTGGGCATCCCTGTCCTTTTTGAGAAGGAGAATATCAACACCCTGGATGCAAAAGGTGAGCTTCTTATCACGATCATGTCCTCGATAGCCCAGCAGGAAAGCCAAAGTATCTCACAAAATGTGCGGATGGGCATTCAGTACCAGATGCAGCAGGGCCGGGGATGGGTCAATACCACCCGTTTCCTGGGCTTTGGACCCGGAGAAAAGACAGGGGAACTTCGAATTATTCCGGGAGAAGCGGCGCTGGTCCGGCGCATTTACCGGGAGTTTCTGGAAGGGTACAGCCCGGCACTCATCGGAAAACATCTGGAGGAAGAGGGCATCCTTACCAAAGCTGGAGCAAATAAGTGGCATGCTTCTACCATCACCAACATCCTGGAGAACGAAAAGTATGCCGGAGATATGCTTCTGCAGAAGTATTATACAGAGGACTTTTTAAGCCACAGAGTTACTAAAAATAGGGGACAGCTTCCGCAGTACTTTGTGGAAAACCATCATCCGCCGATTGTGCCGAAAGAGATCTTCATTCAGGTGCAGGGAGAACTGAAACGTCGCGGCGCACTCAAGGGGAAACCGGCGAAGATGCGATTTGGCGCTGGGGAAGCTCTCGCAGGGCGGGTTATCTGTGGGCGTTGCGGAAAAACTCTGAAAAAGTATGTGAAGCCAATACGGATTGATGAATACGCATTGGTTAAAGCAGGCGAGGATGGCAATCTGCAGAACATGACAAAAACCGAGTGGCGCTGCCAGAATCGCAGCTATACCAAGAAAACTCCGGGGAAGAATCATCCCAGTCCCTGCGGCTGCAGATTTGTGTCCGAAGAAGAGATAAAAAAAGCTATTCTCGATGCCATGAATGCACTGCCGGAGCGCCGGGACGAACTCCTGCGGAAGCTTGGAGAACTGGAAAGCGGGGAAATCCGCCGGATTGACGCACTGCTTGCGCGTTCGAATGAAACGGTGAAAACGCTGGAAGAGAGAAAAAATCAACTGAAAGGATACAAGGAAGAGCAGGAGAAAGAACGACAGGAGGACAACAGTTCAGAAATCCGGTTTCTGGAGAAGATGTTGCAAAAAGAAGAAGAAAACCGGGCGAAACAGTCATTAGAGCGGGCGGAAGCAGTAAGGGGCAGCGTGCAGGTGCGGACACTACTACAGCTCATCGACAGCATGCAAAAGTATGGTATGGGCAGAACTGTACATGTAACTACAACGGAAGATGGTTGCTGCAGTGATGTCGAAGAATTCTACCGCATCACACAGCACATTTTGCCGGAAGGTATTCTGGATAAGAATGGCGAGATGGTTCGATTTGACGATGCGGTAATTATCCGCTATCTTGACCATGTTACAGTACAGGATGACGGACTCCAGATTGGTTTTAAGGCGGGAATAAGCTTACCAATGATGCGGTTCAGGGAGTTTTTGAGGTTCCGTTAATGGAGCCAGTAAAGCGGCACCATGCATAGAATTGAATACGAATCTTAATAGAATCTCAATAGATTCCAAAACCTTCTGTTAACCCTTAAACATTGTAAAATAGGGCTTCGAATGCTATACTATGGTGAAAGCTCGCATTGCGGGCTTACTATGCGTGCCTTTTACCGGAAATACGGGTAAAAGAGCCACTGCCGCCGTACTTATACCGGCGGAATAATGGAGTCAATATGAACAACTTTGACAAATATCGCCGGCTGATCAAGCTCTTCTTCGGATTGGTTCTCACGCTGGCGCTCAGCGGAATATATGGATACATCTTCACCAATTGGCTGAATGAGATCATATGGCAGCCTTTCTGGCGGAGAGGCATCTGGATGATGGTATTCATCTATACCGTCCTGCTGGCCTTCTTCTTAATGATATACGGCGGCTACCGCATAGGCGTGCTGCGGGTGGGAAACCTGATATATTCCCAGACGCTGGCTTTGTTCTTTGCAAACTTTATTACCTACTTCCAGATCACGGTGCAGGATAAGAAGTTCACAACGCCTCTGCCGATCATCACAAACTTTGTACTGTCACTGATTGCAGCGTCTATCCTGACCTACTTGCTGTCAAAGGCTTACAGCGCCATCTTCCCGCCGAGAAGACTTCTTCTCGCCTACGGTGAGAGGAATGACTTTAATCTGATGGAGAAGATGAGTATCCGGGAGGATAAGTACGTCATAGCGAAGACCATGTACTATCCGGACTTTATTGAGGACATGGAAACGCAGGTATCTCTCTACGATGCCATCATCGTGGGCGATATCCCTTCCCATGAGAGAAACCTGATCATCAAGTATTGTTTCGCCAGGGGTGTGCGTACTTACAGCGTACCGAAGCTTTCGGATATTCTCACAAGAAGCTCTGAAGAGTTCAATCTCTTTGATTCTCCTCTTCTGCTGTCCCGCAATGTGGGCCTTCAGATTGAGCAAGAGTGGATGAAGCGGTGCATGGACCTGGTATTCTCCATCATCGGACTTGTCCTTTCCTCACCCATATTTCTGCTGGCAGCAATCAGCATCAAGGCGACGGACCGCGGTCCGGTGTTCTATACCCAGAAGCGCCTGACAAGAGGCGGAGAAGTATTTGATATCCTGAAGTTCCGCACCATGATTCAAGATGCAGAGAAATACACCGGGGCGATGCTCTCGGAAGAGAATGACCCGCGGATCCTTCCGGTTGGCCGGATTCTTAGAGCCACCCGCCTGGACGAGCTCCCGCAGCTCATCAACATCTTAAAAGGTGAGATGTCCTTGGTCGGACCCCGTCCGGAGCGACCGGAGATTGCGGCAGACATCGAAGAAAAGATTCCGGAATTCGCTTACCGTCTGAAGGTCAAGGCAGGTCTCACAGGCCTTGCCCAGGTGTATGGTAAGTACAACACCAGCTTCTACGATAAGCTGAAGCTGGATCTGACCTATATTCGAAACTATTCTGTATTCCTGGATCTCAGGCTTATCATGATGACCCCAAAAGTCATGTTCATGAAAGAAGCCACCGAAGGTGTAAAGCATGAGACGATTGAAGAAAAAGTGGCAAAGGAAGTCCCCAGCAGCTACGGGAAGAGCCGCCGGAAACAGAAGCAGTAGAATCATAGCTTCGGTTTCTGCAGGCGCAAAAGAAGAAACCAAGACAATAGAAGAGAAGAAAGGGGACGTTCTCCTCGTTTCCCACGTCAGCGGATTTATCCCCCAGTTCGAGATGAACAACGTCCGTTCCCTGCAGGAGATGGGTTATGAGGTGCATTATGCGACCAACTACAGCAATCCCTCCTACGGGACAGACAACAGTCGTCTCGACGGGACCGGCATCAGCCGTCATCAGATAGACTTCGTACGAAGTCCCTGGAACATTCCGGCAAATATAAAAGCCTACCGGCAGTTAGCAAAGCTGATGCAGGAGCACAACTTTGCCCTGATTCATTGCCATAACCCGATGAGCGCAGCGCTCACGCGGGTGGCAGCCAAAGCAACAAAGACATTCCCGGTGCTTTATACTGCCCACGGTTTCCATTTTTACAAGGGCGCGCCGCTTCATATGTGGCTGATTTACGGCCTGATGGAATGGATCCTGTCCTTTATGACAGATCAGCTGATCTGCATCAACAAAGAAGATTATCGATTTGCGAAGAAACATTTCCACTGCGGGAAAGTCAGTTATATCCCCGGAGTTGGAATCAATACAGATAGAATCCGCGGAAAAAGCCTGACAAAGGCAGAGTATGCTGCAAAACGCAGAGAACTCGGCATTCCTGAGGATGCCATTGCTGTGGTTTCAGCAGGAGAACTTATCCCCCGCAAGAACCATGTGACCATGCTGCAGGCTATTGCCGGTACCGGTGACCGTGACAACTTCGTGTACGTTATCTGCGGTCATGGCGAGCTGGAGCAGGAACTGAAGCAGAAAGCGAAAGACCTGGGGATCGAGAAGAAGGTCATTTTCGCGGGGTACCGCACGGATCTCTTCGATATCTATAAGGTCTGCGATATCTGCGCCTTCCCTTCTTTGCAGGAAGGACTTCCTGTTGCCCTTCTTGAGGCCATGGCTATCGGACTTCCGGTGGTCTGCTCCGATATCCGGGGAAATAATGAACTCATTGATGAAGGCAAGGGCGGCTTCCGCCTGCCGGCAGAGGACGCCGGAGCCTTCTGCCTGGCCATTGAGGACCTGGCAGACGATGAGGAAGCCCGGGAATACATGGGCGCATACAACTATAAAAAAGCAGAAGCATACGCCGAAGAACCGGTGGCAGAGAAGATGCGCCGCATCTATCGCTACTGGCTGAATCATGCAAAACAAGAATACTAATGAATCAAAGGATGGAATGACAGAACACATGGGAATGAAAGAAACACAACCGAATATCCGAATCTATGTGGCCTGCCACAAACCATCCTACGTGCCGGAGAATCTGCTCCTGGTGCCGGTGATGGCCGGCGCGGCCTTCATCGATGACGATACGCCGTTTAAGGATATGCGAGGAATCCTCAGGGATGATGCAGGTGACAATATCTCCGAGAAAAACCACACATACTGCGAGCTCACACCTCAGTATTGGGTATGGAAGAATGAGGAGGCCGATTATTACGGCTTCTACCATTACCGGAGATATCTCTCCTACAAGGAGATCTTCCCGGTAAATCAGAACGGGACCAAGCGGGGCTCTGCCTACCGGTGCCCATTCGTAGAGCTGGATGATATCCGGGAGGACCTTTCAAAGTACGGGCATACCGAAGAACGGATGCGGGAGATTATTCCTGACTACGACATCATCACCGTTCTCCGAGAACGGATCAACACCAGTGTCTACCGTCAGTACACTCAGTTTCATCCAAAAGAGATTCTGGACGATGTGCTGAAGATCATGAACCGTCTCTATCCCGCCTACGCCAGTGCGGCAAAGAGATATCTGGCCTCTAAAGACATCTACTACATGAATATGTATGTGATGAAACGGGAAAAATTCCAGGAATACATGCGCTGGCTCTTCAACGTTCTGGATGCCTACGAAGAAGAATGCGCTGAGATGGAAGATGAAGCCTCCGAAACTCCGCGCATCATGGGTTTTGTGGCAGAAAGGCTCTTTGGTATCTTCTACACCTACCAGCTGGAGCACGGCGCAAAATGCGCTGAAGTCCCCTATCTCCGGTTCTACAACACAGACCTGGAGAATAATGTTGAAGAAGCAAAGGTTGGGAAAAACAAGACAACTAATACTTCCATACGAGAATTCACGCTGAAGCCCACAAACTTTAAACTGAAAATCAATATGCGGAAACTGAGCAGGCTTTGTCCGGCTGGCAGCCGAAGGAGAGTATTCCTGAGAAGTTTGTTGTATCGATAGCAAACCCTCACAGCGATACCATTGAATAATCAATAGGAGATGACGATGAACAACGAGCCGTACGTGAAGGAAATTGATTTAGTTGAACTCTTTTTTAAGATTCTGAAACGCTGGAGATTTGTAATAGGATTGGCAGTTCTGTGCGCCCTGATTCTGGGAGGCGGGAAAGCCGCTGCAGGGTTTGCACAGCTCAATGATGCAGATTATATGGCGGAGCAGACAGAAAAGGTCGAAAAAGAGCAGCGGGAATACGATGCATTGAAAGGTTTGTATGAAACCCAGCTCAGCAATATCAATCAGGAGATCGATGTTCAGAACCAGTACCTGAGCAAATCGCTTTATATGAGTATCGATCCATATAATGAGTACCAGGAGATTCTGTCTTATTATGTGTCTACAGATTATCAGATTATGCCGGGAATGGATTATCAGAATCTGAATACAACGACCAGTATCCTCATGGCGTATGGGCAGGTGGCAGAATCCGACTCCATCTATGAAAAAGTGGCAAATCAGCTGGCGGAGCCGGTGGAAGCAGGATTCCTTGAGGAACTGGTGACTGTTACCAGAAATAATGAAACAGGAATCCTTACCATAACTGTACTGGGGCAGGATGAACACATTCCTTCCCTGATTGTCACAGAGATTCAGAAGAACATAGAAGCCAATAAAGAAACTATACGGAAATCCATCGGAGCGCATGAAATCACAGAGGTGATGCATTCAACCAACTATGTCGTAGATACTGCTCTGATTGATAAGGTCCAGAAGTATAATGAAACCAGTTCCCGACTGCAGGATGCGGCGGTTAAGCGAAGAAATGAGCTTAAGGCCCTTGTTGCTCCTACAGGTTCTGTGCCCAGTCGTGGAAGCGTTGTTAAGAATGCAATTAAGTACGCGGTTCTCGGCGGAGTACTGGGAGCGTTTCTTGCCTGCGGCTGGATATGTATGCTATTTATCATGGGTGACCGGATTCCGAATGAGAGGGATTTGAAGCGGCTGTATGGTATTCCGGTTTTAGGACGTTATCATCAGGAGAAGAAAAACGGTATCGATCGCCGGATTGAGCAGATGGAAGGAATCGATGCCAGCTGCTGTAATGAGAATATGGCTTATGCTATAGCGGCGGCTAATATTGCCAATGCTGCAGAATCGGGCAAGAGTACGATGCTGATAGGCAGTATGGCGGAAGAACAGCTGAAGGATGTTTATAGGAGTCTTCTGCAGTCTGGGGATTTGAGTGAAGAGAAGTTCGTGCTTGGCGGAGATATGCTGAGCAATCCGGAGGTGATCCGGAAACTGAAGGAGACGGATGCAGTCGTTATTGCAGAGAACCTGAATACGTCTAAAGGAACATCGTTTGCAAAGGCTGTAGACATGCTGAAGAGACAGGACAAGAAGATCCTGGGCATTGTGGAGATTTCGTGATATGACTGATAAAACTGACAATCATCCGAATATCAAGATATTTGTAGCATGCCATAAACCATCTTATGTACCGGAGAATCCGTATCTTTATCCAATCCAGGTCGGAGCAGCCCTTGCCGATAAGCGGCTGGAGAACATGCTGCATGACGATGAGGGCGAGAACATCTCTTTCAAGAATAAAAGTTACTGCGAACTGACTGCACAGTACTGGGCCTGGAAGAACGCTGAAGCCGATTATTATGGCTTTTTCCACTATCGGAGATACTTCTCTTTTGATGCGAATCTGAACAGAGACGATGGATGGGGCAATGCGGCATATGACCGGATTACAGAGGACGTCATCAAAGAGCTGAAGCTGAACCCGGAGGATATGGAGAAGCTAATCACTCAGTATGATGTGATTGGCGTAAAAGGTCGAACCTATCCGAGGCTTTCAACGGATGGTGTTCGAATGGACGTTTATCATGAATACGGAAGAGCAGCTTTTCAGCACCGGGAAGACCTGGATGAGACGCTGAAAGTACTTTATGAGAAGTATCCGGTATATCGTGATGCAGCGGAAGAATACATGGGATTTCATGTAGCTCATGAATGCAACATGTTCATCATGAAGAAAGAAATCTTCTATGAGTACTGTTCCTGGCTGTTTGATATTCTGGAAGAGGTGGAACGGCGGCTGGATACAACCTGGTATAGTGTTGAAGAATACAGAGTATTCGGATATCTCGCGGAGCGTCTGTGCGCAATCTATTATCTGTGGCTGAAGAAACAGAAGGGACTGCGGGTAACCGAGCTTCCAAAGACCCTGTTCCATGATACGGAACCGGGAGATGTGATTCACACACTCAGACCGGAAGCTGTACCGGTGGTGCTTTCTGCGAATGATAAGTTTGCTCCGTATCTGGATGTGATGATACGGTCTATTGTGCACAATGCATCCCGGGAGAGATTTTACGACATTATCATTCTTTACAATGATATCCGGGAACGAAATCAGGAGATGATTCGCACAGCAGCCAGGGGAAGAAACAATGTATCCATTCGTTTTGTCAAAGTGGACAGATACTTCGACGCGGGCAAGCTGTTTGTAGACCAGCATCTTTCGGTTGAAACCTATTATCGTCTGATTATTCCGCAGCTGATGCCGGACTACCATAAGATACTTTATCTGGACTGTGACATGGTGGCAGACCGTGATGTGGCAGACCTTTACGACGAATCTCTGGGAGATGCAATTATCGGCGCAGTGAAGGATATTGATGTTGCCGGTCAGGTCAACCTGAAGCAGAACCACTGGGACGTATACGCGGCAAAAAAAGTAGGACTGAAGCTGCCCTATGATTACTTCCAGGCAGGGGTTCTCATTATTAATCTGGATAAACTTCGGGAACTGACGACGTCACAGGAACTGATTAAACTTGCCCTGTCAACCAGATGGCGCTGCCACGATCAGGATGTGCTGAACCGTGCCTGCAGAGGCAGGGTCCATTATCTGCCGCAGCGCTGGAATACGCTGATGGACTGGCGGGAGCCGGATGGTCGCTGCCGCATGGACATCCTCAAGATGGCACCGCGCGGTTTATATGAAGAATATAATCAGGCAAGAAAGGCTCCGTGGATCATTCATTTTGCGGGCTATCAGAAACCGTGGGATGCAGTGGACTGCGACTTCGCAGACTACTTCTGGAAGTATGCTGCACTGTCTCCGTTCTATCCGGTTCTTCTGCGAAGCTATTCCAGAGTGCTTCGCAAGGAAGAAGAGGAGTATGCAGGCAGGCGAAGTCTGGAGAATACGCCTGGAATCCGGAAAGTGGCTAATGCGGTACTGCCGTATGGGAGCCGGAGACGGGAACTGGTAAAGAAGGTAGTAAAGAAACACTGATCGGTGAGGTTTGAGATGCAGATTGTTCTCTCTGATGAATATGGGAATGTATATCCGGTGGAATATACTTCGTCAGAAGTGAAATGCGGGATTGTATTACACCGGAAGGTGTCGCGCCTGCGGCTTACGTTCTGTGATACGGTCGGAGCACTTCTTTCCGATGTTTCTATTCATTGTGACAGAGATGTACAGGTCCGCAGGCATAGCATTCGATGGATGGGACGATATGAGCTCGTTGAGAATGCTGATGCATATTATTATATCGTCTCAGTGGATTCGGAAGAACAGCTGAATGAGGCAGAACTCAGTTTTGACATAAAGGTATTTTCTACGGTTCAGGAGAAAGAACTGGCGGTTCGTTTTGCAGAATCCTCCAGAGAAAATGAGATTTTGGAAGAACTGGTACGCCTGAACATCGAACAGTCCAGAATCGTGAAACAGGCTTATCTTGCGGCAAAAACGATGTGCCCGGACAGAATAGCGGGAGTACTGACAGAACATATCTCCTGTGCAGAACTTTGCCGGTATGCCGAACAGTCTGGCGGAACAGTTTACTTTAAAAACCAACTGATGCAGTATGATAAGCTGGTGGGGAAGAAGATTTGCCTTCAGGCATCCGGAAGGGAGTTTTTTGAACTTCTGATCCGGGCGGAGCATCTGCAGCAGAAGGGTTATCTTCCTTTTATTGTCCTCCGGGGACATAAAGGATATTTGAAGAACCTGCAGACGGTTATCCCGGTCGTTGTACTTCCCGGGGCAGCATTTAAAGATGCAGCATCTGCTGCTGCAAGAAGCTTTACATCTTCCGATAAACTTGTGGAAGAGGAAGAAATCTCCGTCAATATGCAGGAGGATGAGAAGATATCATCTGTAGATATTATCATCCCCACCTTAAATGGCGGAAAAAAGTTCCGACAGTCCCTGCGGAGCATTCTGGCGCAGAGGGGAGTTCCGGAACCGGGAATCATTCTTGTGGATTCCGGAAGTACTGACCGGACTCCGAAATATGCGGAAGAAACCGGGAAAGACCGGGTAAAAGTCATAAGAATCGAGCAGGAAGAATTTACGCATTCCTATGCAAGAAATCTAGGATTTGAACAGTCAAAGGCAGATGTTGTTGTCTTTATGACCCAGGATGCGGTTCCGACATCTGTGTATTGGCTTGCAAGATTGCTTGCTCCACTGAAAGGTGATTGTGCAGCCGTGTCCTGTGAGGAGATTGCACCGCCTTATGCGGATACCTTCTTTCGTATTGGTTCCCATGAGTATGCCGGTTATATAGGGACCTTGCATGGAGACCAGACAGAGGGATATGATGCCTTCGATGACGATACGGAATTCCGCAGAAAGGCATCCCTGACAGATATCACCTGTGCCGTGCGGAGCGAAGTATTCCGGCAGTTTCGATATGAGAATGATTACGCAGAAGACCTGAGTCTGGGGATACGGCTGCTTCAGGCAGGATTTAAGGTGGCGCGTTTGGGTTCTGTACAGACGATTCACTATCATGACCGGGATGCAGAATATTATTTGAAGCGGAATTATGTGGAAATCGGGCATTTCCGGAAGCATTTTGGAGAACCGGAAACTGGATATAGCCGAAAACAGATGATGTATATGGTTTCGGATACACTGGAATGTCTGGAGACGGCAATTGAGAATCTGCAGAAACCGGAAAATCGGTATCTTCCGGCAGATATGCTGTTGGACCGATTTGGAGTACTTCTGCTGAATGCGCACTACCGTCATGGGAATAAAACAGGAGATCTGGAAAGGCTCTCGCTGAATCCCGAGGGAATACTCAGAACTCTATACATTCATTGCAATGAAGAACTTGCGGGAGAGGATACGTATTCCTGGAAGAATCCGCTGCTGCAGGAACTGCGGGAATATGTGAACGGGTCATTCCGGCATTTTATGGAAGCTGCGGGATACAGCAGCCGGGATCTGCGGGATGAACTGGCCGGATGCATCGTTAAGAGGGCAGCGAATGAGCTTGGCCGCTGCCTGGCCTGTTCGGAAGAACTGTGGCCGGGGCTGGAAAAACAGCTTGCAGCGGGCATATAAAGAATAACCTGAAGATTTGGAAGGACGAGGATACGGATGACGAAGCTGGAGGAAATCTATAAATATCGGGAGATGATAGTAAGCCTCGTTCAGAGGGATTTAAAGGGACGGTATAAGAATTCTATGCTCGGGTTCTTCTGGTCCTACCTGAATCCCCTCCTGCAGCTGGTAGTATACACCTTTGTGTTTTCTATCGTAATGCGCAATAATATCGAGAAGTTTTATCTCTTTCTCTTTGTTGCGCTGGTGCCATGGATGTTTTTCAGTACGGCGCTGAACACCGGAGCCGGATGCATCGTTCATCAGGCGGACATGGTGAAGAAGATATATTTCCCTCGGGAGATTCTGCCGATTGTGAATGTGACCAGTGGTTTTGTCAACATGCTGCTTAGCTTTGTGGTCGTGTTTGCCGTACTTTTGATTTCCGGATTCGGAATTAACCTCAGGGTAATCTGGTTCCTTCCGGTAGTGATGCTCATAGAGTATTTCCTGACATTGGGTATGGTATTTCTGGTATCGTCCGTTACGGTATATCTGAGAGATATTGAATACATGCTCAGTATCCTGACGCTGGCGTGGCAGTTCCTGACGCCGGTGATGTATTCCATAGAGATGGTGCCGGAACGTTATCTGACATTGTACCGGCTGAATCCGATGACGCCGATTATCGAAGCGTACCGTAGTATTCTGTATTATAAGACGATGCCGAATCTGCTGATTTTACTGGAGTCTGCGGGGTTCGCCGTATTATTTATGATAATTGGCGTGCTGGTATTCGAGAAGCTGCAGCGAAGATTTGTGGAAGAACTGTAATTGAAGGGCTGATAATGGAGCAGGATTACGTCATTCAGGTGGAGAATGCCACCAAGAAGTTCAAGGTATATAAGGACAAAGGTAAGACCATTAAGGAGAGAATTACCGCGCCTTCCCGGAATGCCTATGAGGAAAAATGGGTTCTGCGGGGTGTCAGTTTTAAGATAAGGCGTGGAGAATCTGTCGGCCTCATAGGTGAAAACGGATGCGGCAAGAGTACAACCCTGAAACTGCTGACCCGGATCATGTATCCGGATTCCGGCACCGTGGAGATCAAGGGTCGGGTATCCAGTCTGCTGGAGCTGGGAGCCGGATTCCATCCGGATATGAGCGGTATTGAGAATATCTATATCAACGCTTCTATCTTCGGTCTAACAAAAAAAGAGATTGACGAAAAGCTGGATGACATCGTAGAGTTTGCGGAACTCGGGGATTATATCAATAACCCGGTGCGCACCTATTCCTCCGGTATGTATATGCGCCTGGCGTTCGCGGTTGCCATCAATGTCAATGCGGACATCCTCCTGGTGGATGAGATTCTGGCGGTAGGCGATATTAACTTCCAGACCAAGTGCTTCAATAAGCTGATGGAAATAAAGCAGCAGGGAACCACGATTGTGCTGGTATCTCATTCCATGGCACAGATTGAGAGTGTCTGTGATCGCAGCATCTGGATCCGCGATGGTCTGGTTGAGATGGATGGTGCCCCCAGAGAAGTTCATGAAGAATATATGAAATTCATGGGAAACCGAAGAAGAGGCGGGAGCATCGGTGATGCAGAAAAGGAAGAAAAAGGGAAAGCTAATCCAAGCGTTTTCTTCAATCGACCCGGTACGGGTGAGGTGCGGATTCTGCGGGCAGAACCGCTGAATGCGAATAGGGAACCCCAGCACATATTTGAATATGGAGAAGATATTGTATTCCGGATCGAATATAAGGTTTTTGAAAGAATCGATGATGTGCATTTCGGACTTGCCATCATCCGAAATGATGGGATACAGTGCTACGGAACCAGCATGAATGCAGAAGGAATACCCCATATAGAACTGACGGAAGATGGGATAATGTATGTGACATTCCCGTCATGTCATCTGCTTAAAGGACAGTATTCTATTGATATCAGTATTGTCCGGCGTATCGGAGATATGGTGGATTACTGCACGGGACTCGCAGCATTTGAAGTGTTTCAGGGACGTCGTCAGAATGGCGTGGTATTTCTCCCGCATGAATGGGAGATTCCGGTGCTGGAAGGCATACAGGAGTGCATGGAGTAGAATCAATGGTAGAATTGGATTATACCTATTACAGTGGCAATGATGAATACAGCGACGGAACAGAAGACGAACTGCTGGACGTTGTTCAAAAATATGAAGAGAAAGAATTCCCTAAACTGATTTTTGAACGCGGCTCCTGGCCTTTGTTGTATCATCTGTCGGAAGTCCGTGGAAATATCATCAGATGGGTTGAAAAACAGGAACATAGCAAGGTACTGGAAATTGGAGCCGGATGCGGTGCGGTCACTGGGGCTCTTGCGGACCGTTTTGGCATGGTCCATTGCGTGGAACTATCCAAAAAACGAAGCCTGGTCAATGCAAACAGGAATAAAAACTATGATAATATCCGCGTATTTGTCGGCAATTATCAGACCATCGAACCACAGTTGCCCTGTGATTATGATGCAGTCACCCTGATAGGTGTCCTGGAGTATGCGAGACTCTATCTCGATGCGGAGGATCCATTCCGGGAACTGCTGCGCGAGGCGATGGGAAAGCTTAAATCAGGCGGCAAATTATATATTGCAATTGAAAATAAACTGGGACTTAAGTACTTTGCAGGACACCAGGAAGATCACCTCTGTGAATACTATGTAGGCGTGGAAGGCTATCCGCATACCGGCGGACCGCAGACCTTTTCAAAAAAGGAACTTACAGAGATGCTGCAGAGTTTGGAGGATATGCAGGAGTTTCGATTTATGTACCCATATCCGGATTATAAGCTTCCCCGTGCAATCTACACGGATGAATATCTGCCGGATGCAGGGGACCTGAATCGGAATCAGTCGGTCAGTGCCCCCAGACTGACATCCTTTGATGAACAGAGGGTATATCGTCAGCTGCTGAAAGAAGGGCTTTATCAGGAATTTGCGAATTCCTTTCTGGTCGAAATAACGAAACGCTGAGAGGTTGAACATGGCAAAGCTCTTATATATTAAGTATCAGGATTACCGAAAACCGGAAGTGGATATTATCACGAGCATCTATGAAGAAGATGGAGTTCGCTTCGTGGTAAAAGAGGCATCCTCTTATAAAGCACAGGAACACCTCGAAAGAATAGGGGAGTTCTATGACAGACAGAAAGAAAGTTATCAAAGAGCAGGGATAGCGCTTAATCGTTGTGAACAGCAGGGCAATCACCTGGTGTTTGAATACCTGGAGGGGAAGACTCTGCAGGATAAGGTCGATGACCTGCTAGAGAGGGGATACGAGGAAGAAGCAAAACAGGTATTCCGGGAGCTATTCTCTCATGTAAAACAACTGTCCATCAAAAGAGCTTTTGAAGGCAGTAACAGCTATCGGCAGGTTTTTGGGGATGCCAATATAGCGGATGATTACATAATCCCTGCACCTGCGAACATTGACTTTAATCTGGACAATGTGATGGAGAATAATAGCAGTCTGCTGGATTATGAATGGACGTTTCCATTCGATATTCCGCTGGAATATGTGATATGGAGAACGATCGAGAATTACCGGCTGCATAACCCAGAGAGAGCAGAAATGATTGTTGCAGAGCTCTTTTCTGAGGAAGGAATTCAGCAGAAAAAAGCAGCAGAGTACCAAAAGATGGAGGATGCCTTCCAACACTATGTAACCGATCCGTACTCTCTGAAACGGTATACGGATGAATATTGTTTTGACAGAAAACCGGACAAGGGAATAGGGTATACGGATAAACCGGTATATGGTATTCCTGAAGAGATTGGCTCTCGAGACATAGAAATTGAGAGACTAAAGCGGCAGGTTCAGCAGGTTGAGTTCGATTATAAGAACAGCACTTGCTGGAAAATTACCGCACCCCTGCGTGCTATTGGGAAACTGTTTGGGCATGTATAAAGGGGTGTATGAGAGAGGGTTATAGAGGGAGCGATTGAGTATTATGAATAATACAGAGATGCATAATAATCATAAGAATGAAAATCACTTCAAATTGGAACATTGGCATAAAATTGTTCTGATTCTTATGGCGTATGATGCGATAGTAGTCAGTCTGTCCTATATTTTTGCACTCTGGGTGCGATTTGACTGCCAGTATTCGAGAATAGAGCTGAGATATATTGAAGCATGGAAAAAGTTTGTGCCTATATATGTTGTGTTTTGTATTGCAGTATTCTTCCTGCTGAAACTCTATCAGAGTATCTGGAGATTTGCCAGTTATACAGAACTGTACCGGGTGATTGAAGCATCGATTATCACATCAGTCTTTCACATTGTGGCTATAACGATGCTGTTTCGGAGAATGCCAATCTCTTATTATATTATTGGTGCGGGTGTTCAGTTTATCCTGATTTTGGGAATTCGTTTTTCCTATCGTTTTATTCTGCTTTTGCGGGACAGAGGAGAATATGGGAAGAAGGATGTGAATTCTCACCGAATAATGCTGATTGGTGCAGGGGCTGCAGGACAGATGATTCTCCGGGATATTCAGAAATCGGAAGATGTCCAGGGAAAAGTCCAGTGTATCATTGATGATAATCCGAACAAATGGCACCGATATATTGATGGAATTCCTGTTGTTGGCGGGAGAGACGATATTCTGGTCTCGGTGGAGAAATACAAAATCGACCGAATCTATATCGCAATTCCCAGTGCCAGTATGGAACAGAAAAGGGATATTATCAATATCTGTAATGAAACTGGCTGTGAACTGAAACAGCTCCCGGGCATGTATCAGCTGGTCACCGGGGAACTCACTGTCAGTAACCTGAAGGAGGTTTCTGTTGAAGACCTTCTGGGGAGAGACCCGGTCCGGACAGATCTTACAGATGTGTTTGACTTTATCAATGGCAAGACCGTTCTGGTAACCGGTGGAGGCGGCTCGATTGGATCGGAACTTTGTCGCCAGATAGCAAGCCATAAACCGAAGCAACTGATTATATTCGATATTTATGAGAATAACGCTTATGCTATTCAGTTGGAATTAAAGGAAAAATATCCGGAATTGAATCTCGTTACGTTGATCGGTTCGGTGAGAGACAGCAGGAAGATGTTTCAGGTGTTCTCCACTTATCATCCGCAGGTGGTATATCATGCGGCAGCACATAAGCATGTTCCGCTTATGGAGGACAGTCCATGTGAAGCCATAAAAAACAATGCGATTGGTACATACAAAACCGCTTACGCAGCAATGATACATGGCTGTGATCGGTTTGTACTGATTTCCACAGATAAGGCTGTGAATCCTACAAACATGATGGGTGCCTCGAAACGTCTCTGTGAGATGATTATTCAGAGCTTTGATGCCAAGATAAAAGCAGGAAAAGCAAATGAGCTGCCACAGCTTTTTACACATCTGGGAGAGGAAAATGCGGACAAAGACGGAACCGGCGAAGTATTCCGCAGAGCACATACGGAATTTGTTGCAGTGCGATTCGGCAACGTGCTGGGAAGTAATGGCTCGGTTGTCCCGATTTTCAAAAAACAGATTGAGAAGGGGGGACCGGTTACAGTTACACATCCGGATATTATTCGGTATTTTATGACTATACCTGAGGCTGTAAGCCTCGTGCTTATGGCAGGAACATATGCAAGAGGAGGAGAGATTTTCGTCTTGGATATGGGAAGTCCGGTGAAAATTGACACGCTGGCGAGAAATCTCATCAGACTATCCGGGCTCAAGCCGGATGTGGATATCAAAATTGAGTATACCGGTCTGAGACCGGGCGAGAAGCTATATGAAGAGAAACTGATGGCAGAAGAGGGACTTCAGAAGACTGATAATAAACTGATCCATATAGGAAAACCGATTCATTTTGATACGGATGAATTCCTGCAGTCTTTGGATTCGCTTATGAGAGCCGCGTATAATAATGATAGTGGTATTCGGAAGATGGTGGCGGAGGTTGTCATAACCTATCATCCGGCACATTGATATCACAGCAGGAAAAGGAGTTATCTTGAGCGAGACCGGAAACAATATTCGGAGATTAAGAATCGAAGCTGGTTATACACAGAAAACACTTGCCGAGGCGCTCCATGTAACAGATAAGGCTGTTTCAAAATGGGAAAGAGGACTGTGCCTTCCTGACGGCTCTCTTCTTCCCAAGCTTTCATTACTTTTGGATGCAGATATCGGAGTGATTGTTTCCAGGCATGTGATAGAGGAAGAATGGGTAGGAATGATTGATATCACGGACTGTGATTTCTCCAGAATCGTCTATGATAAACCTCTGGTTTACTTCCTGCTCAGCCACTATCTTCTTCTGGGAATAAGAAGAATACATGTGCTGACGACGGAGACCAATCGGGAGTATCTTCTGGAAGAGAAGTTCCGATCCCTCGGATTCGAGTTTTGCTTTGAGATACCGGAGCGCAAAAACATGATGGTAATAAACCATCCGTGGTTTCTGTTTGGCTCCGATTTGACGCATCAGTATTATGGCGCGATGGTTTCTGAGCGGATGACAAAGCTGGTTCCGACAAACCAGGAGCCGGTCTTTCTGTTCTGCCGCGAGAAGAGAGCGGATGCGTACTTTGCGGATAAAAAGAAGGTCTTCCGGGAAGCATCGGTAAGAACGCTGGGCCGGGGAATGGTCTGTCTGGATATGGATGACTACGATAAGATACTGGAGGTCGCTTCTTTCATTAGAGCATACCAGAAAAACGCAGGGCTTCTGATTGGAAGCCTGGAGGAGATTGCGTATCGGAAAGGTCTGATTACAGCGGAAGAACTGATGCGAATGGCAGGAAAAGTACCTTACGGAAATCTCCTGAAAGACATAGTATAGTGAAATGATACTATTGGCATCGGGTTAATAATGATGATTAAAACCTCTGAGCAGAGCTGCTGAAGCGGCTTTGCCCAGAGGTTTTTTTCGTGAGATAGTAAACTATAGGTCGGTTGAGATATGAAGAATGCACCGATTAAAATAATATAATGCTATAAGTGTATTCATTATTTTTTTATGATTATTTTATAGTATGTTCTACAGGAATATAACATGGAAAGGATCGTATACAAAACAGATGAATAATTTCCTTACGGATCCGAGATTTGCGGGGATAGAGCCTTTTAAAACAAAAATCTGGCTGTCTTCTCCCACAATGCATGGAGAAGAGCAGAGATATGTCAATGATGCGATACAGACGAATTGGGTATCTACCGTTGGTGAAAACATCAATGTAGTTGAGAGACAGTTTGCTGAGTATATCGGATGCAAATACGCAGTTGCATTATCCTGTGGGACTGCCGCACTACATCTAGCAACAAAACTTGCCAGCGAGGCACTATATGGTCAGGCACAGCCGAACCGGGGGACGTTGCAGGGACATCGGGTGTTCTGCTCTGATGTCACTTTCGATGCGAGCATCAATCCGGTTGCATATGAGGATGGAGAAGCTGTATTCATTGATACGGAATACGATACCTGGAACATGAGTCCTGATGCTCTGGAAAAGGCTTTTGATCTTTATCCGGAGGTTCGGCTTGTTGTTGTAGCACATCTCTATGGTACTCCCGGCAAGATGGCTGAAATCAGGAATATATGTAAAAAACATGGAGCTTTGATCGTTGAGGATGCGGCGGAAAGCCTGGGAGCAAAGTATAAGCTTGACGGTCAATGGGTCGAGACCGGCACACTGGGAGCCTATAACGCCATAAGTTTTAATGGTAATAAGATCATCACAGGTTCGGCTGGGGGCATGTTCCTGACAGATTCTAAGGAAGATGCGGAGAAGGTTCGCAAATGGTCCACACAGAGCCGGGAAGCAGCACCCTGGTATCAGCATGAGGAGATCGGATACAACTATCGCATGAGCAATATCATTGCCGGCATTATCCGAGGACAGATTCCTTATCTGGAAGAGCATATTGGACAGAAGAAAGCTATCTGGGAACGGTATGAAAAAGGTCTGGCAGATCTTCCTGTAAAAATGAACCCTTGGGATCGCGAGAATAGTATTCCGAATTTCTGGCTATCCTGCATGATCATCGATGAAGATGCTATGGCACCGATGGTGCGAGGAGAGCAGGATTATCTGTACAGGAGTGAGAGCGGGAAGAGTTCTCCACAGGAGATTCTGGATGCGGTTACCGCTTTCAATGCAGAAGGGCGTCCAATCTGGAAGCCCATGCATATGCAGCCGATTTATCGGACGAGCCCGTTTGTTACGGTTGAAGGCAACGGCAGAGGTCGTACAAATGCTTACATTAAAGGCTCTGGAGTGGACGTAGGAGCCGATATTTTCCGTAGAGGACTGTGCTTACCGTCCGATAACAAGATGACGCCTGAGCAGCAGAATAGGATTATTGAGATTATTCATAGGTGTTTTCGGTGATATCTGAGCTACATTGACTGGATGTGAATGAGGTAGGCAGATAGGGCGATACCGCATCGGCTGGACATGCATGAGCATCGAATATCGGCATCTGCTGCATATGAATGAGGTAGTCAGATTAGGTGATAACGCATCGGCAGAATATGCCTGATGGTTTAAATCGGGCAATGGGCTATCTCTCTTGATAATTAATGTACATAGCCAGTAAGACGGCTTTATAAGTGAGGATCAGTAGATGAATAAGCGTTTATGGCATTCACTTCGCATTTCGTTGATGCGGGATTCGGGTAAGAGAGTCGGTAAGTACTCAAACATGAGTACCCAGACAAAAGAAAAATCCCTGCTTTTCAGCAGGGATGGCGTGTTTTGCAAGATTTGGCGACATACTGAATTCAGGACTTTTTTTTCATGCTTTTACAGTTTTCCTGAACCACGGGTGACCATGGGAGCAGAGCGTCAAGGAATTTACGATTCTTGTCATCCACGTGCTGCGGGATGACAGAAAGTAGCATTTCGAAATACTTGAAGGGGTTCAGGTTGTTTGCCTTGGCAGTCTCAACAAGACTGTAGAGCATAGCGCTGGCCCTGGCACCATGGTCGGTATTGATGAGAACAAAGTTTTTACGACCGATGGTGAAGGGGCGAATAGCCTGTTCCGCCAGGTTGTTATCCATAGGGATATCGCCGTCATCAAGGAAACGACGAAGATACTGTTCCTGGTTGATGCTGTAAGCAAGCGCTTTACCGGTAGCACCGTTATGAGCTACCTGGGTATATTTGTATTTTACCCACTCAAAATAGGCATCGACTTTATCCTTAAGGACAAGCTGACGCTGATTTTTACGATCTTCAGAAGGAAGATCATCATAATCGTTATCGATATGCATCATTTCAGTGATCATATCGTATGCCTGCTGAGCGATGGAACCATTGGCTGCATCCCTGGAGTTAATAGACTTTATAAACTCCGCGTAGGGTCTTCGAGCGTGGATCCAACATCCGGCAACATTCAGGTCCTGCCGTTCATTACTGAGGGTATGATAGACCTGATATCCATCTGTTACGACGGTTCCAGAGAAATCCTTAAGGAATTCCCGAGGGTGGTCCGCCTTTCTGGATGGCTGCCAGTCAAACAGGATAATCGGCGGAGATTCTCCGGAAAGCCGGTTTCTGTAGACCCACATATAAGTCTGCTTTCCGTTTGCCAGCTTTTTTCCATCGATGCGCATCACCTTTACAGGCGTTTCGTCAGCATGGATTACATGGTTGTTATAGATATATTCGTGGAGGCGGTCAAACATCAGGGACAGGTAGTCTTCTGTGCCTTTGATCACCCAGTTGGCCAGAGTGTTCGTTGAAAGATTAATGCCGTTGGTTTTAAAGGCTTTTGACTGACGTTCCAGTGGAAGTGCATTCGCAAATTTTCCATTGATGATAGAAGAAAGAAGCGCCGGCGTGACAATGCTGTTTCGAAATAAATCTTTCGGACGCGGTGCACGCCTGATTATCCCGCTGTTGTTTTTGGAAGCATACACATGAACATGGTGCTCATCGACAAGGAAGGTTTCCGGGATGATATGGAGCCGCTTATAGATTTCTTCAGGAAGTTCCTTATAACCTTCGGGGAATAAAGCTGTAAGTTCTTCATCAGAAAGCTTATGCTCAATAATGCGGGCCGGAAGCCCGTCGAGGTCTTCTTCTCGTTTGTTTATCCTTTTGGAACGGCGATACGAGGAGATCACAACCTCCTCGATTTCAGGTTCTTTCAAGTCTTCTTTAACGAGGAGTTCCGCTTCGTTAAAAAAGTCAAAGAGCGTAATCTGGCCGTCATCACCGGAAAGCCTGCTTTCAGATTTGCGGCCGAACTGCCGCTGATTCATGATTCGAATCTGTTCAACCAGAAGTTCGATTTGATGGTTGTTTTCAGCGATCATAGCATTGGCATCATCAAGCTGCTTTTTCATAAAGGCGAGCTGGTCCTGTGAAGAGGCAAGCTGAGCCTGCATAGAAGAAAACAAAATGATGAGGGCATCTTTGTTAAGACTATTAAGCTGTTCATCCGACAACCAGTTCATACGAAAACTCCTTTTCTACAGTATCTATTATACCAGAACATGTGGAATAACACGAATCCGGGGGCGTAAGCTATTCGTCAAAGTGCCTATGGATGAGGAGTGATCAGATGGCGCAGGACAGGTGGTTTATTGAAGGGAAAAAGCAAAAAGAAAAGTGCTGCACAGAGCTTTGAAGACTTCACAATTACGAGGAGAGAAGCCTTTGGAAGCTGTGCGCAGCACAAAAACAAGACTGATAAAGGGGGTAAAAAAATCTCTGTTTTGCACAAAGTCATGCCAGAAATCCCGGTGAGACATCACGGATAACAGGGTCAATGGAGAACCCATGCATCAGCCAACGGAACTGTTCCGGGGACAGCTGGCGGAGTTCATCAGAGTTTCTTGGCCAGGAAAACCGTCCGCATTCTACTCGTTTATAGAGTAGCAGGAACCCGTCTCCTTCCCAGAGCAAACCCTTGATTTTTGAGGAGGAGCGGCCGCAAAAGAGAAACAGTGCATTGGGAACAAAAAGCTGTTTCTGATATTTCCGCTCAATGATTGCGGCGAGCGAATCGATTCCGTATCTTAAGTCAGTAAATCCGCAGACAAGATATACAGCAGCGAAAGAGCGGGGGTCGGCATCCTTAAGCATAGTGCACCGCCCTGATTAGAGTTCGAAGGAAATCTTCTGAAACAGTGGGCTCAAGTTCAAAGGCGACGCCATCAACACAGAGTCGTACATTGGCATTCGTGTAATATGTCCGATTCGTGCGATTCGCGCGAACTGTCAATTCTGAGTCGGCAGATACGCTGTGCGGGGCAGGGAATCCTGCAGGAGAAAGCGACGGAACTGAGACCTGGACGATATCAGGCAGCATCTGATCAACAACCTGTTCTTTGAGCAGGTGTTTCCAGTAATTGTATTTGTGAATGGAAATGTGGTTTTTTTGGCACCATTGGCGAACTGTAAGGCCGCTTGCCTTCTGGTCAGAAAAAAGGGCAGCCCATTCTGTCAGATGGGCTTGATGGAGCTTTTGCTTAACATTCATGAGACAATCCTCCTGAAAGAATCGAGCGAATCGCGTAAATCGCACAATTCGTACGATAAAGTATAGTGTTA
>Ga0256407_10003381_pt1 | contig 28526 bp, 20 predicted proteins | sample RumenRJG_04DNA_FD_193489 | JGI IMG/M metagenome (GOLD analysis project Ga0256407, IMG submission 193489) | Bovine rumen microbial communities from Lethbridge, Alberta, Canada - RJG_04 | ecosystem: Host-associated > Mammals > Digestive system > Stomach > Rumen | place: Canada: Alberta...
AATTGATCGATCTCTTCGTCGGAAAGCGCAGCGTCGTAAAGGTAAACCTCATGAATCAGCCCGCGCCACGCGAAACGACGCCCCGGAATCTCGAGTCCGCCGACCTGCAACGTTCGCCCCCATACCGGAAACGCGACCTTCCCGACCGACTCCGCCGACGCCCCGTCGACCGTAAGCCGCGCGCGGCTCAGCCCGGCGTCGTCCGTCCGAAAGACGACGGCGACGACGTGCGTTTGCTTCTCCGCCGCGGGAATCGTCGCCTTGAGTTCGCCGCCGACGCGATCGCGGACGATGAAACGAATCTGAGAATATTCGTCGTAATCGAGCTGAACGAGCGGCGTCGCCGCGTCGCGCGACGACAGAACGCCGATCGACGTCGGCGCGTCCGCCCGAACGACCGCGAAGATCGTCCAATCCTTCGTCGTCGCGACCGCGTCGCCGCCGGAAAACGCAAGTCGCGCGTCGTCAAACGCCGCCCCGCCGTCCGGCTCAGAATACCGCGCCGCGCCATACGCCGCCCGCGCCTCCCCGCCAAGCGTCCCGCCGTTCTTCCACGCGACGATCCTCTCGCCCTCGTAAACAAAAGCGTCCGGCGCCGATTCAAAATAAACGAGCGGCTCCGACGCCGTCAGCGGCAAGGCGTATGTCAAGACGACGATCAAAAGCATAGACGCGAACAACCGTTTCATGGGAATTGTCTTCCTCGTCGGAGTTTAGGGGACCGTAATGGATTTGTCGGCTCAAGAGAACGAACGACTAAAACAGTCGCTATTCGGCGAACTCGCCCCAGTCCTTCCACGCGACATAGTCGGTTCCGTTGACGTTTAAACTGACGTCGCCCAGATAAAACACAGCCGCTTTTGTCGCGTCGTTCCCACGAAGTTCGGCGTATTTCCTGACGTTGGCCGACAATTTCGATTCCGGCGCGTTTTGACTCTTGATTTCGACGGCAAAGGCGCGTTTCCAGTCCGCGATCAGATCGACCTCAAAGCCTTTATAGTCGCGAAAAAAAGTCAAATTCGGTTTCTTACCTTGGTTGAGCCGACGCTTGAGCAATTCGGAAACGGCAAACGTCTCGACGACGGCGCCCTTGTGAGGACTCAATAACAGTTCTTCCTTGGAATCGATACGAAGAAGCCGACACAGCAACCCGGCGTCGACAAAGTACAACTTTGGCGTTTTCACAAGGCTTTTTCCGAGGTTGTTCGTATCAGGCGCTAGAAAATGAACGATAAACGAGTTTTCCAAAATCGACGTCCACTTTTTAACCGTAGGCGCGGAGACGCCAAGCTCTCTCGAAACGGACTCAAATGAGAACAGCTGACCGCTGTAAACGGCGCATATCTGTATGAATTTCTTGAACGTCGAGACGTTGTCCGCTTGAATCTGCTCCCTAACGTCCATGTCTAAATAAGCGTCGATATAACTTTCATACCAATCGTAAGGTAGAAAGTTTCTTGCGGGATCGTGAAGCGGTGGATATAACCCTTTGAAAATCACGTCGTATGGATTGTCCTGAAGGATATTGGAGTCGCGAAGTTCTTGAACAGAAAATGGAAGCAGTCTCAAAAACGCCGCTCGACCCGCCAAGCTGTCGGTCATATTCTGCCTTAATCGTAACTGGCTAGAACCGGTAACGACAAACATTCCGGGTGAAAGCTCGGCGGAATCGACGCGCATTTTCAGCGCGTCGAAGATATCGGGAACTTTTTGCGCTTCGTCGATTATCGCGCCTTCCGGGAAGGCGGCGACGAAATCAGCGGGGTTGGCCGTCGCAAGTTCACGCGTCGTTCTGTCGTCAAAGGAAACGTATCGCTTCTGAGGGAACGTCGCCTTCGTTAACGTCGATTTTCCACTCTGTCTCGGTCCGAAAACGCCGACGATAGGAAATTGAGACGCAAGACGAAGAAGAGTCGTTTCCGCCGCTCTCTTGATCATAAGACGCTCCTTATAAGGAACCTTCCAAGTTCGAAAAATCGCTTTCTAAAGCGTCGTTTGGTTAAAATCTAAAGTCTAACATGGTGAAAATCTAAAGTCAAGAGTGGTAAAAATCCAAAGTCTAATATGGTGAAAATCCAAAGTCTGCTTCAAACAAAGAAACGCAACAACAGTTAAACAAATAACTTAAGACGTTTTGTCGAGACAACTTCGACGACGGTCTACTGGGTGTAAATCTTTGAAATAAGTCAGCTTTCTCCATCGGTCGCTTTCATCGTAAATTGAAAAATACGCCAAAAGAGTTACGCCGTAAATCTTTTTGTTTAGATAATCTTTCGTTTCATCGTCGTTAATGTGTAAACTGTCGCCAGAACTACGCGCTGAACTTTACGCTAAAACGGTTGATTTCTGCGAGACCTTTCAAGTCGACAAGATATCGAGCGCCCACAACGTCAACGAGTAGCCAGTTCTACCGTTTGACAAGTTCTAAAAGTTTCTTTTCATAGGCGGCAGAAATAAGATCATACCTCCAATTATCGGCTTGAATCCTGCCCGCATGAATGAGTTCGTCACGTCGTTCTTTATCGTTCCATAGTTTATCAACCGCGTCGACCCAAGGAACAATCTCGTCGCGAGAAGGAAAGAGAGGCGTCTCTGGCGTATATCGCGGCGCAACGTCTAAGAGAATCCCCGCTTCGCCTACGACGTCAGGAAGCGCCCCGCGATTAGAACCGACGACAGGGACGTCGAAATTGATCGACTCGGCGGCGACCCGGCAAAAGGTCTCCTGATATAGCGAAGGAATCAGCGTCATTTTCGCGCGCAGATAAAGCGCCGCGATATTATCGGTATTAAAGACGAAATCAACGCTATGAACGTCCTTTAATCGTTCCCTACCAAACCTTATAAGCGTCTTCACTCCTTCGCGCCCTTCTACGACTAGAAACCTGATTGGGGAACGACGGCGCCAAAGCTCCTCCACGAGCGCGACGAAAAAACAAACCCCTTTCCCTATTTCAGGGTTAAAGTAAAGGACGCAATCTCGTTTTATATCCTCGGAAGTAGAATATTTCTGAGGAGACTCAATCAAAGGTGGAATTGGAATCGTATCAAGACCTAACGCCTGTCGATAATAGGTTCCAGCAAATTTCGAGGGAACAAAAACGCAATTAACGTTGTGGAAGTATCGCTTGTCCTTATACGCAAGATTGTGCAAGAAAACGGCGACGGCGGCTCCAACACGGCGCGCTTCTTCTATAATTAACGGACCAAGCCGATATCCGCCGTAAGTCAAGACAATTTCGGGTTTCTCACGTTCCAAAATAGCTTTCAGAAGATGGAGGTAAACTGAAATGTCGGAATTAGACGGAACTTCGTTCTTCTGTTTTCCTGAAAGAATGATTGACTCAATTCCATGATCTACAAAGGAGAAAATTGAGTAATCCCCTTGCCTGTAGCCTTTTCTCAAAAAGCAACCATTCGAGGAGAAAACTTCTTCCAACGCTCGAAAATCTCTGAACTCCTGAACAGAAGAACAAAGCGTCTCGATATCCCAACCCCTGCGCGATAATTCCAAAAGAAGAGCGCGCGTGGATATAGACGCGCCGTTAGAGTTATCAAGATAACAATGCCACGAGGCAAAAAGAACCCGAGGGCGACTGACCAACATATCAGACTAATCGTCAATAAGGAAGTTCTTTCATCTTGCGTAGAAGCTCTACTGTATCCCTTTTATGTTGATATATCCAATATGACCGATCATCAGGATTCGAGGGTTCGACCTCTTTTTGGAACTCCTCTTCCATGAAGGCTACGCCCTTGGCGTAAGCGTTTCGTATCTCGACGATATGCTTCGCGGCGTTAACAGGTTCTTGACGATATTGATCTGAACAGTAAGCCAATTCAGAATAATCGAGCAAAGGATTAACAAAAAGAGCAAGCTGACGGCGAATTTGGTAAAGTTCCAACATCGCGACGTCTTGGTTATGTTTCTCGTCGCGACCGATTGGAATTCCAGAAGACAGCGAGTCAAGATACCTTCCTTCTCTGACCAATCCCTCGTACGTCTTAACTTGGTCGATCGTCCTGTCAATATCCGCAGACTTTAAATCGTTGTGGTACTCTTGAACCGCCTCGCACACTTGTTGAAACGCTACGTCCCGCAGCCCTCGCTCGTAGTTAAGACGAGCGACATTCCACGTCATTGATTCTATATCCGCGCCATAAGCTAATCCATAAGCGATCTGAGCTTTGTCGTATTCGCCGTTCAGTTCCAACGCCAACGCTAAAAGACGAATGAGACAATTTAGACTGAACCCTTTATTCCCCAACATTTCGATCCATCTTAAGTTCTCTTTCTTTTCAAGATCCGGCGGAATGTTCATGTCCCATGGCGGACTCTTCTCAACATTGTCTTTTATCGCTTTTTTCGTTTCTTCAATGACAAACTCGTACTCGCCCTCGCCCAATTTTTTCAACATCTCCCAATAAAAACCGTCGTAAAACGGCAGGAGATCGCGTAGCAGATATGTATAGTTGATCCTCCGCGCATATTCGACCTGGAAACCAAATTCCGGCGCTAATCGGTCGCTTGATTCCCAATCCCTTTTTTCTGATTCTTCCTTGGATCGGAGACTTCGAATTGAAGTCACGCCACGCTTTAACATATTTTGATAAAAATCGCGCTGCCAACGCGTCCATCCTAGACGAGAATATTCGGGTTCTTCTGGTCTTTCTTGGCTCTCAACGCGCGACGCTTGTTCCTCTTCAACAGCGTAAAGAGACAGACTCGTTAAGACAAAAAACGCAAAACTAAAAAAACAACATAACGCGCCTCGAACAGAAAAAAATAGATTTCTTGAATCCAAGGAAGCGCTTTTCAAGGAGGCTACGGTTCTGCGCCTATTGTAAAATAAGATATTCGACATTCTGCAAATTCTCTATAAAGGTTGAAAGCTCTTAAAGATAATCTACTTCAATATCGTCTTGTTCTTTGCTTGCCTCCATGACTATTGCCGTCGTCATATCCAAGATTAAGCCCCCAATACGCATCCCATTGATAGGGCACCGGGAAAGCCACGCCTGGCAAACCAACCGCAAATCCGCCAGAATTCTCGTCAAAAGAATTACTACAAAGCGACAAGCCGTTGAAACCAGCATTGCACGCGTGAACAATTATAGCGGCTAAATGATAACGTAAAGCTCCATCGACGGTCCAATCTGAATCGTTGTTTGAAGTGTTTCCGCTACCAAAGGAAGCGCCGTTGTTATGGGTATAGTCTATGTTCCAATAAGCGCCCCACCCGCAATTATTATCGTTATTAACGGTTGCGTTCGGATGCATATTCGGGATGACGAAACCGTTTTGGTTGCCATGGCTAACAATATACAAACCGTGCAAAGATTTCGACGTCGCAAGGGTGGATATGGAATTCAAGAAAGTCGTCTTTTTTTCAAGCCCAGTAGGAACGTTATTTCCTGACAAAGAACTATTTATAAAAGTCTCAACTCTGAATCCCAAACTATTAAATTCCGCAATCCTAGCGCTCCAATCAATTCCAATAACATCTTGGCCAATAGTAAATGTATTCATGAGCGCCGGATCAAAACAATATGCGGCAAAAATAGTATTTGGAACTAAAAAAATACCGTTATTGAGGCTAGAAGCCGCTAACAAATCATCCGATTCGAGTTCGTTAACTCCCCTGTACTCGCCATTAAACAATTCCACGCTCACATACGAGCCATCAGGATTTGGATCGGGTTTTGTCAACCACTCGTCAAGTTCAAAAGACGAGAGACCGACCGCATGCGCCAGCATTTCAAGGGAACATCCGTCGTTAGGTTTAGCCGTAGCTTTAGCGCCTTCATTGCGCGTAACATCCCAATGACTAAAGGTAACTGAAACGGTCGCAAGATCATAAAAGGCATTGCCGCCGCTCATGTTAGCGTAGTTGTAATTTTCTACCTTGACGGTCAGGGTATAATCATAATTACCATGAGTTGCAGCCACAAAATCCCTGGCGCTTCTATTCAGTTTGATAGTTCCATCTGCAGAATTAATTTGGAAAAACGTCGAAGGGTCTACCTGTTGATTCGGCGTATCCACAAATGAAAAATGCAGGTTGTTTCCATAAGCGCTTATTCCATGGTAACGATACGTCAACAACCTCCCAACGTTAGCGTCATCTGGGACACACGCTCGATAATGATCGTCGTCGTACGTTGGAACGTCGGGATATTCCGAATCGGAAATAAATTCAGGTCTCTCTACGATAATAAAAGAAAAAGAAGTACGCGAGAGAGTCGAGTTTCCGCTTGTAACGGCAAGATTGATGGCAAAAGATTCGTCAGCTTCGTTTTGAATCATATCTTGGACGACCGTCAAACTAATGCAAGGATTTCCGCCAATTACAGCCTGTCGCACAAAACCAGAAAAATCGTCGTCGCACGTTCCTCCATGACTTATTGACGCCGTTACAATGTCCCCATAAGTTCCTCCCTGAATTGAAATAACTACAGTTTCACCTTCCGAAAGGAGCCAAACGTCGCCATACTCGATCCCGCCGCCCGAATGTTGAGAAATCAACCCATTGCCACCAGAAGAACCGCCGCTTCTAGGGACGTCGCCGCCATCATCATCTCGATACAATTCAAAGTCTTCCGAAGAATAAACGGCGAAAATATCAGCGATTATCTCTGGGGGAGAAGTTTCTTGACGATGGTCAAACTCGGAAAAACCGCTAGATTCTACCTCGTTTTGATTTTCTCGAAGTTCAATAATCTCATCGACGACGTCGGTAATATGGGAGTCGGAAGATATCAATGCGGTTTGGCTAGAAACAAACGGCATCGGGAAGTTGACAGATAGCATTTCTCTCTCTTCAAGAGGTTCCACTCGAAGACGAGAGGCTGATACTTTATTCTTGGCGCTATCACGTTTTATCGCCTTCATAACAAATCTCCGATTTATCAAGCTCAATCAAATTACTGTACTTTCCCCAGTTTTTTGAAAAACACAGTTTGAACGAGGTCCGAGTAAAAATTGGCATATGAAAAAGGGACTACCTTGGTTAGGGTTTTAAACCAAGACCAACACCCCCCAAGGAGTCCCTGATGGGCCAAGTCAAGACCTCGCCCACTAACTTAATTGTAAGTCTTCAATCAGTCCTTTGCAAGCCTTGTCGGCGCTATTTTGAGACAATTTTATTTGGTAGTCTCCTAACATTCGGTTGTATAACCTCTTGGATACTCGCCGGAAGTCAAGACAAACAATACAAGAAGGTTTACAGGTTTATTGCGCGCATTGGCGAACAAGTCGATAAGATAGAGTGTAAATTGTTCCTCTGGCTACATGAATCCGGTGGTCTTTTCCCTATCGAATTGCCGATCGAGCTTGTGATAGACGACTCGCCTATAAAGCGTTATGGACAGAAAGTCGAAGGCGCCGGGCGTATGCACGACCCAACAAACCCGCATTGTCGAAACGCGACCTGCTACGGTCATTCTCTCGTTATGGTAGGGATGATCGCGAGGCGTCCCGCTATTCGGAAGAATTTGTCTTCCCATAGGTTGGAAGTTTTACGTCAACGAGAACAAATTGGAAACAATTGACGAAAAGATCCGTCCCCAATTTAAGACAAAACCAGAGATCGCCGCTGAGTTGTTAAAAAGAATCGTTCCTGAAATCCAGAAAACAGGTCGAAAGGTTGAGATTCTGTTTGATAGAGGATATTTAGCGGCAGACCTGTTCCAAGCGATTCATGAGCTGGACTCGGTCGCAGTTACGCGATTCAAGAAGAACAACAATTTGTACGAGGAACCTGAAAGACCAGCCGTTCCGCGTCGTGGTCGCCCTCGGAAATACGGTCGCTCCTTCAAGTATACGGATTTGATCGCCAGAAACGAAGGTCGAATGCAACGAGCCGCAATCGAAGCGCTACGCTCGAGAAGATTGGGTAGAGTATTGTTTCATGCGTCGCCGCAAGCAAAATGACGGATGGACGCTTAATCAGGGTCGTAGTCAGCCGACTCATACGCAAGACCTCAAAGAACGAGGAAGTCTACAGCGGTTGGGGACTCTTCGTTTCAACCGACCTTAGTTTGACTCCCGAACAAATCATACAACGTTATAGCCGCCGATTCAGCGTCGAGGAAATGTTCAAAGAACTGAAAGAAACATGCGGACTCGGACGCCAGCAAACGCGGAAATTTGAATCTTCGTTCGCTTGCGTAACATTCGTCGCTCTGAGTTACGTTTACGCCGAACTATCGACATGGAACGTGTCGCATGAGGAATTGGTCAAGGGACGTCCCGCGTGGGACAAGAAGGAGAGAAGGCCTTCCCATAAAAACAAAAGGGATTATTGCCGAGCGAGATTTTTACCAAGTCTCATAAAGCAGAGGTTAAAAGGCGCTATTCCTGCAAAAAAAATCGATGAAATTGTCCGGTTAATCGGCATTCATAACGCCGCTTAGCTGAAAAACTGAGGAAACTTCAGCTATCAACGTGAAGTTTGAGAACACGCTAATCATCGTTGGAAGTCAAACCATTTCTCGTCGCCACGCTGTCCACTATATCGATAAAGTGTAGAAAGAGTAAATAATTCTTAAGGTTCAAGACAACTTTGAGGAGATTTTCTTAGTTCTTTGAGGAGTATTTTGTACAAAACTTCGTTTCGATGATTGAATCGATACATTAATTCCTTCAAATGCTAATAGCTAATAGAAGATCTTTTAGATATTCCTCTGAACTTCGTCGACGGAATCCAAGAGGAATGCGCAGAGCTACGGAGTTCCGGTTCTCATCATGCGCGACACGACGGAACGCCCGGAAGGCGCCGACGCAGGAACGCTGAAGCTAGTCGGCTCGAACGAAGAAACGATCTACAAGACTTTTAAGCTGCTACTGGAGACCGAAGACGAATACAACAAGATGAGCCGCGGCCGCGACCCCTACGGCGACGGTCACGCCTGCGAACGAATCGCCGACATCCTAGAAAAAGGATCGTATTCCCATGGGTCGCTCAGTCATTGAGGTCACTAGAGACGGAAGCTTTAAGATAGGGTCGAGTTTCTGAGAATCCGTCTTTAAAGGCCCAGTTGCGGCAAAAAATCAGTCAGAGCCTTCGTTCAACCTACGCTTAGAGGAAGAACGAAGGCTCGTTTTCTTTTTACACGACCACAGGACGCTATCGTTCGCGCTAAGCTCGGGCGTTGGCTCCCGGTTATGAGCTACCGCTCATGCGTAAATACCCGCTCACGCTGTTCGCTGGAGCGAACGCAGGTGCTAAACGAACGCTGTTAGAACTTCGACAGACGCAAGCCGCCCAACGAGGCGGCGAAAACACACGCATAAACGATAGTTCTAAACCTGTCTTCGGCTGCTGTTCGTCGTAGCAGTCGTCTGGGGCAATCAGCGTTTGTAATTCAGAAGAATGCCGCCCTCAATCCAAGTTTTGTCAATGAATCCAGATGAACCAACGTTCATGGAGCCGCCGAGGACGGATTCTGTGTTCGCGAGCAATCGCGATCGTAGGTAAACCGACTCTAGGGGACTTTCCGCTTGTCGCCGAAATCGCCGTATCATTCCACAAAAAACGCGAGCAGACCTGAGAATTGGCTTGAGAGTCTTGATTCCTGTATGTATACTAGTCTGTGGGCGCGGCGGGGTTCGCGCAATTCTGCTAGGGGGCCAAACGGCTTCCAACCTCGCCAGACGGCCTATTTTTACAAAGATTGATTCCTCGCTGCATTCCGTTTGCAATTTGAGCAGTTAGTTATGAAAGCGTTAATTCTTAATTCCGGTCTTGGTTCCCGCATGGGGGTTCTTACCTCGGAGCATCCGAAATGCATGACGGAGATATCCGCTAAGGAGACGATTCTCTCCCGTCAACTCACAATGCTGGCGGAAGTTGGGGTCGAAGAGGTCGTGATCACGACCGGCTATTACGACGCCGTTCTGGTAAACTACTGCCAGAGTCTTGATCTCCCCGTCCATATAACGTTCGTCAAGAACCCCGTCTACGACAAGACGAACTACATCTATTCCATCTACTGCGCCAAGGATTATCTAGACGACGACATTCTGCTTATGCACGGCGATCTTGTTTTCGAGAACGAGGTTCTCGATCGCGTCATGGCGTCGGAGACGTCTTGCATGACGGTTTCCTCTACGTTGCCTCTCCCAGAGAAAGACTTCAAAGCGGTCGTTCGCGACGGCAAGGTCGTCAAGGTTGGCGTGGAGTTCTTCAACGAGGCGATGGAGGCGCAAGCGCTCTATAAGCTCTATAAGAAAGATTGGAAGACTTGGCTGGACAAGATCGTCGAGTTCTGCGAATCAGGGAATACGAAAGTCTACGCCGAGAACGCGTTGAACGCTTTGGACGGCGCCGCCAATATCGCCGCGCTCGACGTCGAGAATCTCCTCTGCTCCGAGATCGACAACCCGGAAGACCTAGCGGTCGTCAGCGCCAAGCTTAATGAAGTCGAAAACCGAAAGGTTTATCTTACGTTCTCGACCGATATCATCCACGGCGGCCATATCGCAATCATCAAAAAAGCGGAGCGCCTTGGCAAACTTATCGTCGGCGTGCTGTCGGACGAGGCTGTCGCCGGATATAAGAGGTTCCCGCTCGTTTCAGCGAAGGAACGGAAAAAGCTCTTTGAGAATATCGCCGGCGTGTATAAGGTCGTCGATCAGCAGACGCTTTCCTACAAAGACAACCTTCTCAAATATAAGCCCGACGTCGTCGTCCACGGGGACGACTGGACGACGGGGTTCCAGAAGCCGGTAAGAGACGAGGTCGTTTCTATCCTGGCTTCTTACGGCGGGAAGCTCGTCGAATTCCCGTATTCTCACGATCCGGAGTATCGGGCGATGGAGAACCGCGCGCGAACGGAACTGTCTCTTCCGGACGTCCGACGCGCAAGACTCAAGAAGACGCTTGCGATGAAGGGGCTGATTACCGCGATGGAGGCCCATAGCGGCATCACGGGACTGATCGTCGAGAAGACGGTCGCGTACCAGGACGGGGGCACGCGCCAGTTTGACGCGATGTGGGTTTCTTCTCTCTGCGACTCTACGGCGAAGGGTAAACCGGACATCGAGCTTGTCGATATGACGAGCCGATTCCGCACGATCGACGACATCATGGAAGTTACGACGAAGCCGATTATCTTCGACGGCGACACGGGCGGACTTACCGAACACTTTGTGTATACCGTCCGTTCTCTTGAACGCATGGGCGTCTCCATGGTCATCATTGAGGACAAGACGGGGCTCAAAAAGAACAGTCTCTTTGGCACGGAGGTTCAACAGACCCAGGACAGCATTGAGAACTTCTCCGCAAAAATTCGCGCTGGTAAGAAGGCTCAGAAGACGCAAGATTTCATGATTTGCGCGCGCATCGAAAGTCTCATTCTCGAACGAGGCATGGAAGACGCCTTGACTCGCGCGTTTGCCTTCGCGGAAGCGGGCGCCGACGCCATTATGATCCACAGTCGGAAGAAAGATCCTGCCGAAATCAAGGAATTCATCGAAAAATTCCGAGAGAAGGACAAGATCACGCCCATCGTGCTCGTTCCGACCAGCTTCAACACCGTCTATGAGGAAGAGTGGAAGGAGTTGGGAGCGAATATCGTTATCTACGCAAACCAGCTCACTCGAACGGGATTCCCCGCGATGCAGGACGCCGCAAGAACGATTCTTGAGAATCACCGTGCAAAGGAATGCGACGATAAGTGCATGAGCATCAAGGATATTATCACGCTAATCCCAGAAGAATTTTGAACCGTCTTTTTTCTATTTTTTGCACAAGGAAGTAAAGATGATTACATATAAGTTGCTTACGCCCGGTCCGCTGACGACGACAGACTCTGTGAAGCGAGAGATGATGGTGGACCATTGCACGTGGGATAACGACTACAAAGTCATTACGCAGAAAATACGCGCGGAACTGCTGGATTTCGCCCACGTGTCGCCGGAAGAGTATACGGCCGTTTTGATGCAGGGAAGCGGCACGTTCGGAGTCGAGTCCGCGATTACCAGTTCCGTCGGAAAAGACGGGAAAGTTCTAATTCTTTCGAACGGCGCGTATGGCGAGCGTCAGGAAGATATCTGCAAACATGCGGGATTGAACTACCGCATCGAGCGTTTCCACTACAACGAAACGCCTAACGCCGAAGCAGTGGCGCAGATTCTCAAGGACGACCCCGCGATCACTCACGTGTCCATGGTTCACAGCGAGACGACGTCTGGCATTCTGAACGATATCGAGTCAGTGGCTAAGGTCGTAAAGGCGGCGGGGAAGGTTTTCATCGTCGACGCGATGTCTAGCTTTGGCGGCGTGGATATTCCTGTAGCCGACTGGGGAATTGATTTCATTATCTCGTCTGCCAATAAATGCATCCAGGGCGTGCCGGGCTTCAGCTTTATCATCTGCCGACTCGACGAGCTCAAGAAATGCGAGGGCAAGGCGGTTAGCCTCTCCCTCGATCTTTACGATCAGTGGAAGGGAATGTTCGACGGCAAGTGGCGTTTCACGTCGCCGACTCACGTGGTTCTCGCCTTTGCGAAAGCTATTGAGGAGATGAAGGCGGAGGGCGGGATTCCCGCGAGGAATAAGAGATACGTCGAAAACAACAAGCTGTTGATCTCCGAGATGAGAAAACTGGGGTTTGAAACCTACATCGACGACGACCGTCAGGGACCTATCATCACGACTTTCTTCTATCCCGAGAATTGCAACTATACCTTCAAGGAGATGTACGAGTTCATTAAAGCTCGCGGCTACGCCATCTATCCCGGCAAGGTTACGGAGGCGGAGACGTTCCGCATCGGCAATATCGGCGAAATCTACAAGGAAGATATCGAAAAGCTGATATCTATCTATAAAGAATTCTTAGCGACCAAGGCGTGATTGAGGGACGATACGGTGAAAGCTAACGCGTCGTCAGACGACAATCAACTCAAACGGCGTCTAAATCCTATGCACGTCTGGGCGATTGCCTTTGGCTGCGTTATAGGATGGGGATCCTTCATTAATCCCGGTCAAAAGTTTTTACCGGCGTCCGGCGTCGCGGGAACGGCGATCGCGATGGTTCTCGGCGCGTTAGTGATGATTATTATCGCGTTTTCCTACGCGTATATGGTTCCTAAATATCCGCAGGCGGGCGGCGAGTTCACGTTCGCAAAGAATTGCTTCGGCAAGAACATGGCTTTCCTCTGCGGTTGGTTCCTCGTCGTCGCCTATCTCACCAACGTGCCGATGAACAGTACGGCGATCGCCTTGATCGTCGACGGTCTTGACGGTTCGGCGGACGTCTTGAAGTTTGGGTTCCATTACTCCGTCGCCGGATTCGATATCTATATGGGCGAGATGGCGCTGGCGATGGGAGTTTTGCTTCTTTTGGGCTGGCTGAACGTCATCGGAGTTCAGAAGGCCGCTTTTGTCCAAACGATCCTGTCCACGCTTCTGGTTACGTGCGTTTTCACATTGTTTGCCGCCGCCGTCGTTAGTTCGAAGGCAAAGGGAATCAATATGGAGCCCGTCTGGGGCTTCGACAAGAACGCCGTTATGGCGGCGGGGTATTCCGCGGAGAACGTCGGTAAATTTGCCCACGTGGGGCTTTCCGGGGTTCTCGGTGCGATTCTCGCCACCTTTGCGATCGCTCCTTGGGCGTATGTCGGTTTCGACGCGATTCCCCAGGCGGCGGAGGAGTTCAACTTCAGTTACAAGAAAGTGTCGTTCATCATGATTATCGCGATCGTGTTTGGCTGTTTCGTCTATACGAGCAACAATACGGTCGCGGCGGCGGCGTTAGAAAACTGGCCGGAACGCGTCATGGCGGGCGAGTGGGTCGTTCTTGTCGCGGCGGAAGAACTCCTTGGCGCCTTTGGCAAGACGCTTGTCGGACTCGGAGTCGGGAGCGCGGTCCTTTCTGGAATCATGGGATTTTACCTCGCCTCGAGTCGACTCATGTATTCGATGTCTCGCGAAGGATATTTGCCAAACTGGTTTGGAAAGGTCGATAAGAAGTATGGCACGCCGAAAAACGCGATGATCTTCTGTATCGTCGTCAGCCTTTCAGGACCGATTCTCGGACGCGAGGCGCTGGGTTGGTTTGTCGACATGAGCGCGATAGGCGCTTCCATGGGCTACTTCTTTACGGCGACTAGCGCTTTAGTTACAACTAGAAGAGACGGGGACGGAACCCTCTTACTTAAAGCCATGGCGATTGCGGGAGTCGCGTTTAGCCTCATTTTTATTGTTCTTCAGCTCGTGCCAATCCCAAAAATACCAAGCGTTCACTTTGGAACGGAGAGCTACATAATGTTGCTCGTATGGATAGCGCTTGGCGTCGTGTTTTATATAAAGCAGATAAAGCAAATAAACGAGATATAAGATGGAACAGAAAATCATTACCGACTATAACGGAATCGACCAATGGATCGCGGAGAACGCTATACGGAAGCCGTTTCTAGTTTGCGACGCTTCTATGCCGTTTCTGAAAGTCAAAGAATACTTTGACGAACTAGAGACAAGAACGCCTGTCGTTAAGTTTGACAACTTTCAGCCGAATCCGCTCTATGCGTCTGTCGTCGAGGGCGTGAAGCTGTTTCGCGACGAAGGTTGCGACGGGATCATCGCGGTCGGCGGCGGCTCGGCGATCGACGTCGCAAAGTGCGTCAAGCTGTATTCCAATATGCCTGGCGACGGCGCCGACGGCTCTTGGCTAAAGGGCGAAATCGTTCCGAACGCTGTTCCGTTCCTCGCCATGCCGACGACGGCCGGCACGGGCTCGGAAGCTACGCGGTACGCCGTCGTTTACTACAACGACGCCAAGCAGAGCATAACCAGCGAGAGCATCATTCCCAGTACAGTTCTCATGGACGCCAGCGCTTTGAAGACGCTCCCGCTTTACCAGAAGAAAGCGACGATGTGCGACGCTCTCTGCCACGCGATCGAATCCTTCTGGTCGGTAAATAGCACGGAGGAGAGCAAGGGATATAGCAAGAAAGCGATAGAATTAGTCATCGCCAATATGGACGCTTATCTTGCCAACGACGACGAAGCGAACGCCAACATGCTCGTCGCCGCTAATATGGCGGGCAAAGCGATCAATATTACGCAGACGACGGCGGGTCACGCCATGTGTTATAAGATAACCAGTCTGTTCGGAAGCGCCCACGGTCATGCGGCGATCCTCTGCGATCGGGTTTTGTTTCCTTGGATGATAAAGAATACCGACAGATTCCTCGACTCTAGGGGCGAAGAGTATTTGAAGAACACGTTGGACGAGATCGGCAAGGCGATGGGTTGCGAAGACGCGCAAGGCGGCGCTGAAAAGTTGAGAAAAATATTCGAAACGCTTGCGTTTGAAGTTCCTGCGGCGACCGACGAACAGTACGAGGAACTCAAGACGAGCGTGAATCCCGTGAGACTTAAGAATCATCCCGTCCGACTTGACGTTGAAACGATCGATCGACTTTATCATGAAATCTTGAGGTAGGCGTTATTATGAAGGTTGAAAGATTTGTAGAAATTATCGGCGCCGAATTCTACACAGGCGTTCCCGACAGCCAACTCAAAGCCCTTTGCAATTATCTGATGGCGACCTACGGAATTGATCCTAAACGCCACGTCATCGCCGCGAACGAAGGAAATTGCACTGCGCTCGCCGCCGGTTATCATCTTGCCACAGGCAAGGTTCCCGTGGTCTACATGCAAAACAGCGGCGAAGGCAACGTCATCAATCCGGTTGCGTCTCTCCTCAACGACAAAGTATACGCCATACCGGTTATCTTCGTTATCGGCTGGCGCGGAGAACCCGGAGTCCATGACGAACCTCAGCATATTTACCAGGGCGAAGTGACGGTAAAGTTGCTGGAAGATATGGATATCGCGACGTTCGTCGTCGGTAAGGAGACGAAGGAGGAAGAACTGACGGCGAAAATGTCAGAGTTCCGGACAATCCTAGCGACGGGGAAGGACGTCGCCTTTGTCATCCGCAAGGGCGCTTTGACGGACGCGCCTAAGGTCGAATACAAGAACGACAATACCATGACGCGCGAAGAGATCATTCAGCATATCGTGAAAGCAAGCGGAGAAGATCCGATTGTCAGCACGACGGGTAAGGCTAGTCGCGAACTGTTTGAGACGCGCGTGGCAAACGGCCAGAGTCATAAGTATGACTTCTTAACGGTCGGCTCTATGGGACACAGTTCTTCCATCGCGCTAGGCGTCGCAATTAACAAGCCGAACCAAAGAATCTGGTGCGTCGACGGGGACGGAGCCGTCCTTATGCATATGGGCTCCATGGCGGTTATCGGCGCTAATAAACCGAAGAATCTGGTTCACGTCGTCATTAACAACGGCGCGCACGAGACCGTCGGCGGCATGCCCACCGTGGCGGGAAGCATTGATCTTGTCGCTATCGCCAAAGCCTGCGGCTATCCGAACGCGGTATGCGTCGACAACTTCGACGATCTCGACAAAGAACTTGAAGCGGCGAAGGAACGGAACGAGTTAAGCCTGATCGAAGTGAAATGCTCTATTGGCGCTAGAGAAGACCTTGGTCGTCCGACGACAACTGCGCTAGAGAACAAACAAAACTTCATGGAGTATCTGGCGACGCTATAGGAGCGACGCACTCTTGCGAGAGAGGGAACTCAAAGAGGATCCGTGGGAACAAATCTTGTGCTGAATCCAGGCGCAGGGGCGTTTCTACGGATTCTTTCTATTTGTAATATGGACGCTTATATCAATCTTCTGAGAAACCAAAGAACATTGCTTCCAAACCAAAGTTTTTGCCAACGAATCCAAGGGTGGCGCCCTTGCCGCAGAGGGTAACGCGCTACCGTGTGCGCATGGATACCCGCTCCCGCTGGTCGCCCGCCGAAGGCGGTTTTATAACGCGCCTGAACGCGTTGACTTGTTCACAGCGAGTCGCGGGGCGTCTATATTCTTCTTCTGTTTCTTTTTTACCTTTCTAGGCAGAATTCGCGAATATCTCGGCGATTTCGTGTGATTATATGGCGACCCCCGAAACGTTAGCGTGACTCATAACGTTCTCGGGCGCTGAATTTCAAATCGTAAACTGCAATCTATGGAGGAAAGAAACCATGTCGTGGCTCTCGTTGTTTCGTCGCAAGAAAGAATCGCAACTTGTATCCCGCAAGAAACGCGGACGGTACGACGTCGATATCGACTTCTCAGACCCCGAGGTTCGACGTCGGCTGCTCCTGTTCGCCGACGCGATCGAGGCGGGACTGTCAGACGAAGAATACCTCGATCTCCTCGCCCGTCCGCGACGTCGCGGGGGACGATAACGCGCCGGAACGGGCGAGATAGTTCAAGGTTCGCCGGGCGCGGGATTCTAAGGCGACGCTCGTTGGCGTCGCCGTCTGGTTCAAGTTAATTCAGAAACGGACGCCTGACCAACGGGAAGGCTGACGTTACGCGGCGGCGACCTCGCCGCGGAGGGTTCGCGCTTCCGCGCGTGCGTAGATACCCGCTCCCGATGGTCGCTAGACTTTTGATAGACGCCAAGTCATGAGGTCCGCGCTCGTTGGCCCGCCGAAGGCGGTTTTATTACGCGCCAGAATGCTTTGTCTCGTTTACCGCTTCTCGGGCGCGTGATTCTAGGGCGACGCTCGTTGGCGTCGCCGTCCGGTTCAAATTAATTCAGAAACGGGCGCCTGACCAACGGGAAGGCTGGAGTTACGCGCCGTGTTCGCTATGCGTAAGAAAAAGTATTCAGGCGCGTGACCCTCAGCGGCGAGGTCGCCGCCGTGATATTGGGATCCATCGCCCTAGCGTTGGCCGCCGCGTTATTCCAACCGATCCTGGACCCAACGTAGTAGACTCTCGGAGTCGATGGATCCCGACGCGAGGCGAAGGATGATTTCCGATAGTTCTGCGCTGTTGGTTTTAAGGGTTAGACGATTGAGATCCAAGGTTATCAGGAGCGCCATGGCGCCAATCCTTTTATTTCCATCGTGGAACGGGTGATTCATTACCAGACCATAGCACAAACGGACGGCCTTTTGAACTACAGAGGGATAAAACTCATACTCCCCGTACCCTTGAAACGGGGCGTTCAAGGCTGAATCGAGCAGATTCTCGTCTCTTATGCCGCGCGTCCCGCCATAACGCTCGACAAGCTGATCATGTAGCAAGAGAATTTCCTCTTTGGTTAAGCGAATCATTTGGCAAGCTTCTTAAAAGCCTCGTCATAAAGTTCCATCATTTTATTCGCGGACGCTAGGACGTCGGATTTAGCCGCGTCTTCGACTTCATCGGCAATCGTGAACTGAACGACCAAGTAGCGCGGAACATTGTTCTTGAAGACAACGGCGCGACCATACCGATCCGCAATGCGAGTTACCTTGGAGAAATTCTGATTCGCTTCGGTCATCGAAACGACAGTGTTGGTATCAATGTTCATAATGAAAGCTCCTTTCCTACGGACGCCAATATTATAGCATAAAATATAGGAGAAATCAATCCTACTTTCTCTCCCAGAATCAGCGCCCGCGACGTCGCGGGGGACGATTACGCGCCAGAACGCTTTAACTTATTCATAGCTTTTCGGGCGCGTGATTCTAAGTCCGCGCTCGTTGGCCCGCCGAAGGCGGTTTTATTACGCGCCAGAATGTTTTGTCTCGTTTACCGCTTCTCGGGCGCGTGATTCTAGGGCGACGCTCGTTGGTGTCGCCGTCCGGTTCAAATTAATTCAGAAACGGGCGCCTGACCAACGGGAAGGCTGGAGTTACGCGGCGGCGACCTCGCCGCTGAGGGTAACGCGCCTAAACGGGCGAGATAATTCAAAGTCCGCCGGGCGCGGGATTCCAGGTCCGCGCTCGTTGGCGCGGACGTATGGGGCAAGTTAATTCAGAAACAGACGCCTGACCAACGGGAAGGCTGGAGTTACGCGCTGGGCTTGGCGTCAGTAAGAAAGCGGGTTAAAGCGCGTGATCGTCTCCCGCGCCGTCGCGGGCCAGCCCCGGCCTTCCCGTTTTGCGTAAGAAATAAATGAAAATAAGGCCTTGACGTCTTCCTATATCTGGTAAAATACGTACTCCCAAACGCTATATATTGTGTTTCTGGACACAATATATAGCGCAGGATTGAGATTGACAACGGCAGCTTCTTTGACGTCACGCAAAGGGAGACATATAACGATGACGAATACGACGGCTTGGAGAGGTTTTCGCGAGGGCGTATGGCGCGACGGAATCAACGTTTCCAACTTCATCAAACTGAATTATACGCCTTACGAGGGCGACGCGTCTTTCCTCTCGGGGCCGACGGAACGCACGAACCGTGAAATGGCGCGCGTCAAGGAACTTCTTATTGCGGAAAACGCCAAGGGCGGCGTTCTCGACGTCGATACGAGCCGCGTCCTGACGATCCTTTCGCACGAGCCGGGCTACGTCGTCGACAAGGATACGGATATCATCGTCGGGCTTCAGACGGACGCGCCGCTGCGCCGCGGGGTTTCGCCTTTCGCGGGATTTCGCAACGCGGAGCAGGCGTGCGAGGCGTACGGATATCAGATTTCCGACCTCGTTCAGACCGAATTCAAATATCGTACGACGCACAACACGGGCGTTTTCCGCGTCTATACGGACACGATGCGCAAGGCGCGTCACGCGGGCGTTCTGACCGGGCTTCCGGACGCGTACGCGCGCGGCCGCATCATCGGCGATTACCGCCGCGTCGCGCTTTACGGGATGGACTACCTCATCGAACAGAAGAAGCTCGACAAGAAACGACTCGGGGAAAAAGACTATCTCGACGAAGCGACGATTCACCTTCTCGAAGACCTCGCGAAGCAGCTCGAATTCATGGCGCAGCTCAAGACGATGGCGCAAAGCTACGGCTATGATATTTCCCGTCCCGCCGAAAACGCTCGAGAAGCGATCCAGTGGCTCTATTTCGGATACCTCGGCGCGGTCAAAGAACAGAACGGCGCCGCGAACTCGATCGGTCGCATCGCGGAATTCATCGACGTCTACATTCAGCGCGACTTGGACGAAGGCGTCCTGACCGAAGAACAGGCGCAGGAACTGATCGACGATCTCGTCATTAAACTCCGGCTCGTCCGCCATCTCCGCACCCCTGAATACAACGATCTTTTCGCCGGCGACCCCGTCTGGGTTACGCTTTCGCTCGCGGGGGTCACGGGCGAAGGTCGGCATATGGTCTCGAAAACGAGCTTCCGCGTCCTTCAAACGCTCTACAACCTCGGATCGTCCGCCGAACCGAACATTACCGTTCTCTGGTCCGAGAAACTTCCTCAGCATTTTAAAGATTTCTGCGCTCAGGTCAGTATCGACACGGACTCGATCCAATATGAGAACGACGACCTCATGCGGCGAATGTACGGCGACGACTACTCCATCGCATGCTGCGTCTCCGCGATGAAGACGGGCAAGCAGATGCAGTTCTTCGGCGCGCGTTGCAACCTCGCGAAAGTTCTCCTCATGTCCCTCAACGGCGGCAAAGACGAAAAAGAAGGCTCGCAAATCGCGCCGGTCGGCCCCGTTTACGAAGGCGACGTCCTCGAGTTCGACAAGGTCTACGCCGCGTATAAGCATTATCTGAGCTGGATGGCGAAGCTCTACGTCAACACGATGAACATCATCCACTACATGCACGACAAATACGCTTACGAGCGCCTCATGATGTCGTTGCACGACACGGACGTCGAACGACTCATGGCGTTTGGCGTCTCCGGATTCTCCGTCGTCGTCGACTCCCTCTCCGCGATCAAATACGCCAAGGTCAAACCGATTAAAGACGAGCGCGGGCTTATTACGGAATTTGACGTCGAAGGCGAATTCCCGAAGTACGGCAACGACGACGACCGCGCCGACCTCATCGGCAAGGACCTGATCGAGTATTTCTACAAGGAACTCTGCAAGACGCCCGCGTACCGCGGCGCACGTCATACGCTGTCGATTCTGACGATCACGTCGAACGTCATGTACGGACGCAAGACCGGCTCGACTCCCGACGGACGCAAGGCGGGTCAGCCGTTCGCGCCGGGCGCGAACCCGATGCACGGCCGCGACGCGGAGGGCGCGCTCGCGTCGCTCAACTCGGTCGCCAAGCTCAATTACGCTTGCTGCCAAGACGGCATCTCGAACACGTTCTCTATTACGCCGGACGCGCTCGGTCGCGATAAGAACGACCGTATCGAACACCTCGTCACGATGCTCGACGGGTATTTCCAGCAGGACGCGCACCATCTGAACGTGAACGTCCTCAACCGCGATAAGCTCGTCGCCGCGATGAACGATCCGACGCTCTATCCGTCGCTAACGATTCGCGTCTCCGGCTACGCGGTCAACTTCAACAAGTTGACTCGCGACAAGCAGGAGGAAGTCATCGCGCGCACCTTCCACGAGAAGATGTGAGATTAGATCGAACCAACGGCGGAGGCGACGCGATGGCGGACGTTCATTCCTTCGAATCGATGGCCGCGCTCGACGGCGAAGGGTTGCGTTACGCGATCTTTCTCACCGGCTGTCCGCTCCGCTGTTGGTATTGTCACAATCCGGACGCTTGGTTTCCGTCTGGCAGAAACGTCACGGCGGAACAAGCGTTCCAGAAGGCGCGGCGATTCAAGCCGTACTTCAAACACGGCGGCGGCGTAACCTTTTCTGGCGGCGAACCGCTCCTCAACGCCGATTTCATTAACGAGACCGCCGAACGACTCCGCAGCGAAGGTATTGGATATTGTCTCGACACTTCCGGGAGCGTTCCGTTGACGGATTCCGTCCGTAAGGCGCTCGACCGCGCCGATATGGTCATTCTCGACGTCAAGTTTCCCGACCCGGAGCGGTACCGACTTTATACGAGCGGCGACTTCAGTCGATTTATCGAAATCGGACGGTACTGCACGAAGATCGGCGCAAGACTCTGGTTGCGCACCGTCGTCGTTCCGGGAATCAACGATTCCGAAGCCGACATGGAACGGTATGCGGCGCTCGTGAAAGAATTTAAGTTCGAACGTTACGAACTTCTCGGGTTCCACACGATGGGATTCTTCAAATATGAAAATCTCCAGATAACAAATCCGCTCGCAAACGTCGCCGCGATGGATCGCGACAGACTCGACGAATTGCAACGCTATCTTAATTCAATTCTTCATCCCCAATCGACGGGGAATTGAGGCGAAACCGCGAAATAACGTCGTTCCTCCGTCCGTTTTATTTCTTCAGCGTCCCATAAATCAGACGACGATATTGCTTTTTCCGCGTCTACGTTTCAAAATATCCGACGAAATACAAAGAGCTATTCGTCTGCTCATATCTTGGTCGACGAAACGTCCGGCGATCTCGATTAAATAGCGTCTGAGACGGTTTTTGTTTTTAATCTTGTCGAAATCAATCGTTCCAAACATCGAAAAGTCAGCGACGTTCTTTACCCCCGTATAACACGGTAAAAAGTCGTTATTTTAAAGCGCTGGAATCTAACGGAATTCAAGACGAATTATTCAAATGAAAAAGTAAAAAGAGCGACGATTAATCGGTCGCGTCTTTTTCTTTTAAAAAAATACGGAAAAGAATTAAAACGCTTGACGCGACGTCGACGGCTAGATACAATACGCGAACTGGCGTTCCAGTTTTTATCCCTTGTTTAATTAAAAGGAGCCGATAATGCCTCGTGGAAGAAAAAAGAAGGTCGTCCTGTCTCTCGCTGAAAAAATCGACGCCGCCAAAGCGGATATCGCCACGCTCAGCAAGCAGCTGAAGCTCAAAAAAGCCGAACTCAAGCAGCTTGTCAACGAAAAGGCTGACGAGAAGAAAAACGAAATCTTCGCCGCGATTGAAGCGAGCGGCAAGAGCTACGAAGACGTCTTGGAAATGATTAAAAACGCGAAGTGAAAAGACGGTTTTAAACGCGATTCTATCGTACGCTCAATAATAATAGCCGAAACGATTTCTCCGTTTCGGCTGTTTTTCTTTCTTGACGGTTAAGAGCGTTCGTCGTTCGACGATTTTACCAAGACGCGCCAAGCAAAAGGACGAAACTAAATCTCCTGCGATTGATTCTCGCAAAACGTTTTTCTCGAACGCGACTCGCTCTCTCAACGAGCGTCGATAACGTCCTTGAAAAAAGACGCGCGTTTTGGCGATTTCAAACGCGCGATTTCTTTTTCTCTTTACAAAAAAGACGTCGCGACGCTTGTCCGCGACGCGACGTCTTTTACGAGAGCGTTCGATTCAACTCAAAAGAGCGTATTTTTTGAGCGTCGATTATTTCGATTCGAAGAGTACGACAGGACCGAGAAGACCAGACTTCTTGAGAGGCGAATCCGGCTTGTAAACGTTGACCGGACACCACGTTTTGCGCTGATCCTCAGGAAGTTTCGAATCCCCGATAAGACGATTGACCCAGCAGTTGACGACTTCGATCCTGATCGTATTCTCGCCGGCTTTGAGGAATTTCGTCACGTCGAGACGAAGCGGCGCGGTCCAAACTCCGCCGACATATTCGCCGTTAATCGTAACCTTCGCCATTTCGCTGACGGAACCGAGGGAAAGGTAGACGGTCTTGGTCGGGGCGGCGTCGAGTTTGAACGTCTTCTCATAAACAGCTGTTCCGGAATAGTATTTAATCGCCTCGTTTTCAGACGTCGACCAATCGGTCAGTTTATCGAATTTCACGACGTCTTTAGGTCCGCGAGCGATCTCTCCCGAATCGAACGAAACGTTCCAATCCGAATTGAGTTCGACAAGAGGCGTCAACGCAAGATCGTTCGTCTTGGCCGGGCCGGACGTCGCGTCCGTATCCTTTTCGAAAACGATGAAAAAGCTTTCCTGAGCCGCGAACGAAAGGGGTAACGTCGTCCGACCGTCTTTAACGCTCCACGCCGTCGCGGGACGCGTTTCGCCCGTCGTCGGGTTCCAAATCTCGGGCGCTTTCCCCGAAACGCGGAACGTAATCGCGACGTCCTTCAATTCGGCGTCCGTCTGGTTCGCGACGAAGTAGACGTCGCCGTTCTTCATCGTGCGACGACCGTAGACAAGCCCCGTCGCAGGATCGTACTCGCAGTCGGGCTTAACGTTGAGCATAGCGAACGCTTCCGCCATCGTCAGTCCGCTGGCGATCGTGCCCTTGCCAACCTTGCGACTCTTGACCTTCACGCCGTCGACGTCGCCCCAGAGCGCGTCGGCGAGCGCTTTCACTTCGGCGTCCGCCTTCGGGTAGTTCTGGAGACTTGGAGATCGAGTCGGCTTCGGACCGAGAACAAACGCGCCGTCCTCGACGAGTTCCTTAATGCGCTTGAGCAATTCCGGACGCATCGAGTCGAGCTTCGGCAGTACGAGAAGCTTGTACTGCGTTCCGTGCGGAAGCGTGAGCAAGCCGTTTTCGTCGACGCTTGTCGTTTCGCGCAGAACTTCGCCGTTGATGAAGTCATACTGATATCCGGAAGGAAGAGCCGGATCGACGGTTCCAACCATCTTCGGAGCGTCCTCGCCGATGAAATACGCGACGTCGGCGACGTTCAGACCCTGCTGCAGCATGTAGTTGACGCGCTTGAGATACATGACGTAAAGGTCAAGCTGTTTGAACCATGTGTTGTGACGGTTGAACTCGTTTCCAAACCACGCGTTGAAACCGGGAACGCGTTCGTCGGGCTGTTCGACGAAGAGGTGCAGCAGCGTGTTGTTAATGCCGTCGGCGAAGAATCGGTCGGTACGTTTCTTCATATCGATCGGGCTACGTCCGAAAGGATTGCCCGCGCACGTGTTCGATTCCGCCCAAATCTTCGTCTTGCCATAGATGTGGCCGCAGGACGAAGCGATGCGGTTTTCGATGTCGCCTAGAGTTCCTTCGCTCCAATATTCGCCGGCGATTTCGTTAGATTGACCGCCATACTGCAAGAATTCGCCGGGGAATCCCCAGTGTCCGTAGCATTCGAGCCATGTGTTCTTGCCGTATTCGTTGCTCGCGTCGCGGAGGCCGCCGACGTAGGAGTAGGCGACTTCGTCCGCGATGAAGCGGCGGAGGTCCCACAGGAAGCGGTCGGAAACGTCGAGATTTGTCGCGACGGCGCCGTAGAAGACGGGCAGGTACGGGGTCGGATCATAACCGAAGGACGCCTTGAATTTCTCGGCGAAGTTGTCGGTGAAGTTCTGACCGCCCATTTCATAACTGTCTTGAACAATCGTCGTGAACGACTTCATATCTTCGGCGGGGAACCGCTTGATGAGGTCGAGCATGTACGCGTTAAAGTGTTCGATCGCGTGTTCGCGACTCATTTTGTCGACTTCATAGCCGGTCGCCTCCGGGACGGCGGGCGCGTTCTTCGTGCCGGTCGGAACGCAACCGAAGCGTTCGACGACCCAATTTCCTTCCGGAACGTCCCACGTCAGGACGCCGTTTTTGAAGTTCGCGGTCAGATCAATCGCTTTCGCGGGATCGTAAGCGCCGACGGAATCGAATCGTGCGGGTTCGACGGCGGGCGCCCACTGGTATTCGCTCCAGAGCGGGTGCGGGGTCTCGTGCATCTTCGCCAGAGTCTGGTTGAAGACCTGGTTGACGACGGGCGTCGCTTCTAGCGTCACGGAGGAGATTCCCGAATCGCGGTCGCTCGTTACGACGAGTTCAAATTCGGACGCTTTCGTCGCGTTGAAGCTTGCTGTTACGGGCGCGTAAGGAATGAAGCCGACGTTGAGAGCGGCGTTGTAACGACTGATCGGGAACGTGATCAGTTTTTCTTTTTTACCGTCGACGACGGAGAAAAGCTCGGCGGTCGCGACGAGCGGCTGGTTGCGGAATTCGACGACGACGCCGCGCGCGGTAAAGGGCTTGTCCGACTTAATCGAAATCGCGACGGGCGTTTTCGCCTTCAGATCGTAGCCGCCTTTGGCGTTGGCGACGATCTTCTGACCATATCCCTCGGGCGCGGGGTACGCGAGAACTTGGACGTCCTGATATTCGTCTTTGATTTCATGGCCAAACTCAGGCTTGGCAAGCTTAAGCTCAACCTTGCCGGGACCTTTAACAAGCGTTTCGCTCTTCACGAGATAGCGCATCGCCGCGTCGTACTTGACCCACGGACCGCCAGACTGGCTCCAGCCAGGCGAGTTGAAGATGCCGACTTCCACCCCGATTTCGGAACCGGTTTTAAACGCCTGATGGACGATTTCCCACCATTCGTCGGAGAAGAATCGGACGGGGCCGGTTGGAACGTCGTCCTGACCGATGTCGCCGATATAAGCGCGATCGATTCCGACCGACTTCATCGCGATCAAGTCTTTTGTCACACCCTCGCGAGACGAGTTGCCGGAAAGCCAATACCAATAAGCGCCGGTGCGGACTTTCCCAGCCGGATTGACAAAATCGGCGAGGAGCGTGTCGCGATCGGGCGACGTCGGCAGTTGGTTCGTCTGCTCCGGCATCTTATGCGAGAATTTAAGATCGTTGGCGCGCTGCGCGTAAGACGGCGCGCTGATCGTAACTGCAAACGCCGCGACGAACGCTGTGCAAAACGCCAAAAAGCGTCCTGGACAAGAAGACGTCATAAGTTGCCTCTTTCTATATTCAAAGGTTGTTGTTTTTAAGGAAGTTCTGACAAATTCGACGCGTCAAAAATTCCTACGACGTGACAATCGCAAGCATTATAACAGGCGTAATTTGCATTTGCCACATCTTTTCAAAGAGTTTTTTTCATGCGACGACGTTTTCTTGACGTCAAGGGCGTTTAGAATCTATAATCATATTGGAATAGGCGGCGATACGTCGTCTATAAATCGACAAGCCTTCTCTATTTCGACGCCAGAGGACGCTATGAGTAAAAAGAAGCGCAATAGACAGACGGTCTATGATCCACGTTATGACGAATACGTCGAGGATTCCCAGCGGGATCTTCAACGTCCAACGCCGATTCCTAGGGAACCTGCCGGACGGATTCGTCCACAGGAAGACGAATCGTATGGCGACGAAGATTTCTCGGAAATTCAGGAGGAGATACGCCGACGCGCCTCCAAACGCCTCGCGTCTCTCGACGCGCTTCGCGGAATCAATATGCTCTGCATTATCGGGCTGGCGACGCTCATAACCTGCGTTTGCAACCTTACCCTTGAGGATTTCCGCGTTCTCGGCGACGGCGCCTACGAAGCGGCGAAGTCCTTCAGGACGAATTGGCCCGGTCCAAGTCCTGAAACGATCGCTAAGCACATGGATCACGTTCGATGGAACGGAGTTCTGCATCACGACACGATCTTCCCGCTCTTCCTTTTCCTCGCGGGAGTCTCGTTCCCCTTCTCTTTCCGCAAGCAACGCGCCAACGGTCGTCCGATGTGGCGGGTGATTCTCAAAGCGATTTGGCGCGGACTTGCGCTCGTCGCGCTTGGAATCATTTATTCGAATAAGGTGACTTTCGACTTCGCTCACTTGCGTTTTATGGGGGTGTTGCAACACATCGGGCTGGCGTGGATGTTTGCCGCGTTCGTTTATATGGCTCTTTCGAAGCACACGAAAACGCTTCTGACGTTCTGCGCCTTTATACTCGTTTCCTACTGGCTCGTCGTCGCGCTCGTGCCCGCGCCAGACGTCGCGCCGAAAGAAGCCTTTACCAGAGAGGCGTTTACCCAGCGCGCCAAAGAACTTTTCAAGGTGCAGAAGCCTTACGGTCTAACGGAAGAAGAGGCGGTCGCCGAAAACGAAACGCCCGCCGAATCTGAGGCTGAAGGAAGCGCCGCCGAGGGCGAAGACGCCGCCGCCGAAACTAAAACGGCGACCGCGGAAAAGAAGCGTCCTCTTCAATTCGTTCCTCTCTTTGAAGACAATATCCTCCCCGAATTCGACGACCCTGACTATCCTGAAATCGGGACCGTCGCGCATAACCTTTTGCCCGAAGGGAGCGTCGTCAACTACATTGACCGTAAGCTAGTGCCGGGCAAGCTCTATCATCAGCCTCGGAGCGTTGAACGAGACCTTGCGACCGGCAAGCTTTATTCCGTCAAAAAGGACGGCGACGAGATTGAAAGAACGGAAATTACGGAATACGATCCGGCGCTTTATCGCCAGCTGCGCGATCCTGAAGGACTGGCGTCGACCTGGCCCGCAATCGTAACGGCTCTTCTCGGGATGATTTTCGGCGGCGTTCTCTGCCGTGAAAACAACATATGCTCAAAATGGCGAAAGTTCATGATTCTCGTCGTAGGCGGCGCCGTTCTCGTCGCCGTCGGATTCGCGTGGCATCTCGTCTTCCCGATCAACAAGAATCTTTGGAACAGTTCCTTCGTCTGCTTTGTCGGGGGCTATTCCGCGCTTGCGCTCGCTCTGTTCTATCTGATAATCGACGTCTTCCCGCTCCGATGGCTGGCGTTCCCGTTCGCCGTCGTCGGTATGAACTCGATTACGATCTTCCTCGCGAAGCGCATTATCGTCTTCACGAGTATGCGCGACTTCTTCTTTGCGGACGCGATCGAACGCTTCGTGCCGACGTCGAGGACGATTATCGACGAAAGCGGCGCCGAAGTTCTCTTAGAAACGGGCGCGTTCCAAGAGATCGCGACCGTGATCGCCGGATTGATCGTCTCGTGGTGCTTCGTCTTCTGG
>Ga0256407_10003384_pt1 | contig 28505 bp, 23 predicted proteins | sample RumenRJG_04DNA_FD_193489 | JGI IMG/M metagenome (GOLD analysis project Ga0256407, IMG submission 193489) | Bovine rumen microbial communities from Lethbridge, Alberta, Canada - RJG_04 | ecosystem: Host-associated > Mammals > Digestive system > Stomach > Rumen | place: Canada: Alberta...
TATACTTATAGTTTTCGTGAATCGTATTCAGTACATCACGGTATCCAATGATCTCTTCCTCGTCACGGTTTCTGGGCGTTGTCTTGTCTTTGACAAGCTGCAACAGACGGGTATTTGTAGTACGGATACCTTCGATCTCATTTGATGCTTCTGTACTTTGAACCTTTGCAATCTCAATAAGGCGTTCAAGTTCAGCAGGCTTCTGTTTCAGATAAAGTTCCTGTCTGCCTTTATATTCGTGAATCTGGGCTACAAGACCGATGACCTCGCTGTCCCATGAACGTTTTGCAAGTATGCTGTAATCAAAGTTTCTCATAAGCTCACGCTCCTTTCTCATAATTATAATCGTTTTTTAGGAGAAAAGTCAAGTGATTAGGCAATAATATCTCCTAAATACTATTATGAATTAGGAGACAGCTATTATTCGTTTCATTTTATAATAACTCCATTGATGTAATCAGCACATTCATACGAAACAGATGATTTCTTGAAGTATTCATATATAGAATCAGCTCCCGTATAGGGAGCCGATTAGAGGTATTAGAACAGCCTTTCAGTGTGATTCGTGTGATTTTTCGTGTGACAACCCCTGCATTTTCGTGTGATTTTACGCAGTTTCAACGTCACACGCGCATTTCTGACTGCATTTGCTTAGACAGCAGAAAAGCCTGTATTTAGCGTTTTCTGCTAAATACAGGCTTTTTAATTCTGGCGGACAGAGAGGGATTCGAAGCATCTCCATGCGCACCTAATTTTTGCCTATTTTTTGAGGATTTTTCGAGTACTAAACTGTGCCGTGTGAAGTTCGTGTGAAAGTGAAAATCACGCTGCGCCATCAGTTTTCTCAGTATGTGTATCTCGTATAACGCCGTACATGAAGTCATCAAAGATTTTAAGACTGTCTCTTACTCGCTGCTTCGGAGTTCTTATGTAGACAGAATCAAGAACCTTCGAATTAGCCCAGCCTCCGAGCTTCTCAAGTACTTCCTTCTGAACGCCAAGCCCGTTCATTGTAGTAGCGAACTGGGCTCTAAGGTCATGGAAGGTCATCTTCATTCCGTGCTTCTTCAACAGTCTATCATAACGAGCCTTGATATTCCCGTATTTCTCGTTAACGATAAAGTCAGTATCACCTTTATGTGGTACCTTCTGAATGAGATTGTAAATATAGTCCGGAAGCGGGACATCTCTTGTGGAAAGTTCAGTCTTGTTCCTGTTTTCAATGACATCATGGCCGTTGATGCAAACTCTCGCACGTCTGACCTTTATGTATCTACCGCTGTCGTCCTCAAAGATGTCTCCGAACTGAAGCCCTCTTACCTCTGAGATTCGCATGCCGCCGCACCAAACAGCAAGCAAGCACGGCAGCTCAACACTTGATCCTATTATTACTCTCAAGACCTTATCAAGGTCCGGAAGCTCTTCCTTTACATTCTTAGGCGGAAACCTGAGTTTGCGTGCGGAGGGAAGTTCAACTTCAAATACTGAAGCCGCACTCCTGATCAAATCATAAGCAGATTTGATAGACTTATAACCCAGACCGCGCTCAGCATCAATGTTGATTGCCCGCTGGATATCTATTATCTTTAAATCTGTTATACTGTATCCCTGAATGGACTGAAGCCTGTTCTTTGCCGCAACCTCGTAGCCGTAAAGTGTAGATGCTGCGATAACGCTGCGTTTGGAGTCGATATAAGCAACGACAGCTTCTCGTACCGTGATCTTCGTCGGATTAATATCAACGTTAAGCCTTTTAAAGTCTTCCGCAAGCTTAATAGCTTCCCATGCCGTATCAGCAGTAAAGGATTTTGTTAGATTTTTACCGCTTTCATCCTTTCCATAAACTACTTGTGTACGGAAACGTCCTGACGGTAAAAGCTGTGCTTTCACTGGTTTCTGTGTTCTCATTTTGATCCACCTTTCTATATATGGAGAAGGTGGTATAAACGATGTACTCATTATACCACCTTTCAGAGAAAATGTAAAGAGGGTTACAGAGCCATGAGATCATTTAGCTCCATGCCTGTTACATAAAGCAGGTTATCAACACGACCGAGAGTTACATTCGCAGCATTTTTATCATATTCATGAAGTGTGCGCTCTCCGACCTGAAGATATGATGCAAGCTCTGCGTCACTGACATCGCGAAGGTTCTGCCAGTAGCGAACCTTGCACCATATACGCTTGTACAGCGTAATCCTCTGTGTCTTCTTTGCCATTTTGTTCACCTCCTCGTTAGTTTAATATCTTACACCAGCAGCTGCCATTATGCTATCTAAGGTACTGCCGGTGGCCGTTTGTGGGTATGTTGCCTGTGGATTAATATATGATTTGACGTTGCTTGGGTTAGATATGTAACTCAAATATTGGTTAAATGCATAAACTAACGGTTCCTCGCCATAAGTTGAGGCGAGGTTGTCGAGTTTTTCGAGGGTCAAGCCGTGCGCCGAAATATCGTACGATTTAAGCGTCCTGACGTTAACCTTCAAGCAGGCTGCAAGGGTTTCATCGGACATTCCAACTAACTTCTGCCATGCTCTAATCGCTAACCATAAATCTTTGGAAAGCGGCGGATGTTTGATATAATTCATATTATAACCTCCAATTTTTTACAGGAGCGGCATGAGCCGCCCCTATTACTTATTATCTTTGTATTCTCCTAAGTCTGGCAATCTGTATAACTCTCCACAAACAGCAGACTTTACATGCTTATTACGTTTAAGATGTTTGCTATAGATAGGACCAGATATTGCAAAAAAGCCATCTTCAAGCTCTAAGAGCACCTCTTCTGAGAGCCCAGTAGCTTTTGAAACCGCTGCAAGACAACCGTCCATAGGTCTTCCGAATGCTTTGGTATCGCAGTAGCCTTCAAGTCTTCCTAAATCATCATTATCATCAGAGAATCTCTGTGAAGCGATTAATAACGATATATTCAGCTTTCGTCCCAAACTCAATAGCGTATTAAGTGGAGCCTCCTCCCGCATATTCATCTTCTGTATTTCGTCAACTACTATAGTGATAGGTTGTTTTCTATGCTTATCCTTAAACATATAAAGGCTGTCAAGAATGACATCTAAGATGAAAAAATTCTTTTTATTTGCTGAACGGCCTGTTGAAAGTATGAGAATCTTACCCTGCATATTAACAATGTCCTCCCATTTCATAGGATTAGGATTAACCGTCAATATATTTACAAATAAAGACTCCAACCTTTCCTTTATGGCCTTTTCATCAGCGTTTTTTTCATCAAAAGAATAAATGATACTTGCTAAGTTTTCAAGTGATTCTTCTCCCTTATCAACAAGCATCTTCGCTATAGCATTTGTCAAAATGCTCAATTGAGTACTGCCATAGAGATTAGTTCCTGTAACCAGTAAGCTGTATATGATTGGCAGCGCCTTCATAATATCTTCAGTGTTACTGAAGTCAATCAAGTCAACAGGCCAACCTTGTTCACAGATATCCCAGTTTATACAATACCTATCGATCATCTCATCTGAAATACCATGCTCCTTTAATTCTTCACGACGAAAAGCATTTGTCGAGTCAGTAACTAAAACAAATTCTCCAGCCATTGCACGCTCGAAAGCTCTCATCATGAGGAATGTTGTCTTACGTGTGCTAGGACCGCCTGTCACGCACATAAAAGGATTTATTTTATTATATCCTTCAAAAACCTGACCAGCAACCATATTCAGTCGATTATGCTTTATTAACGGGAAGAAGTTGGCGATATGCTCATCCGGCCTGTGGAACAGTTCTGAAGCCATTGTCTCATCAATGATGCGATTAGCTTCAGACGTAAGTAAATCACGCGAAAGCGAGTAGAATCGCCGCGCTTTCTTTACACTGTCTTCAGTCTCAACTTTCCACGTCTTCTGTTCTTCACCCTTGTTTACGATTAGAACATCTTCAGCCTTTAAGTACTTTAGAGCCGTATTCTTTCCGACCGGTAACTCAGATAGTATTTCTTCTAAATCATCTTTTGTAATATTTATCGAGTCATCTTCTGCAACATAATAACTGTCAGGAGTCCACTGCTGCGGCCCGTTTTTATATGTGATTTTTTTACGTCCACTGCTTATCGCTTCGCTCAATGCAGTGCCTGCAGCTTTACAAACACTTCGACTCATCGAAGTCCTGGACTTAACCTCGGTACGAAGCCAATATTGCAGATCCCTTATGTCACGGTATTTAAGTATTCCATCTTTCATCAGTAGAATAGCTGTAGATAGGAACATAACCGCAGAGGTACTCTGAGTTTTCTGCGGAAGTGTCTTAGTCCATTCCTTGGCTGTGATTATTGCTGCTTTTAAGCGTTTCTTAACCGCATTAGGATTACTCTCAGCATACTTCACGATATGATAGTCGAGCTCACCAAGTATTCTATGAATCCGCTCTATATCATCAAAATGAAGCCTATCAGTGATAGATATCTGGTGAATCTGAAACTCCTCAGGTATGACCCCGGCATTGTCTATAAATAAGACAGGAACCAGTCTTCTGACGTCTTCATCTGCATATCCGTTTTGCAGCAACTCATATAAGAATTTTAATATCTTATTAAAATCGTACATTGAACAGATGGCGCAAGAATGACGTAGAACAGCAGTGCAGTCAACGTATTTCTGTATCTCCTCTACGATATATGGAAACCGCATCGAAGAGAAGAGTGTTTCCGTCGTTTGATGATGCCTGTTCTGCATTACAGCTATCATAGCTTTTGAAGTTGCTTCATCAGCTGTTTCAACCACCCACAACCTATCCTGAACAAGTCCCTCTTCTTTATAAAAAGGAAGGTGCCGACTCATCGCCGAAATCACTGTACCGATTTTTATCGGAAGCTCATCTGGGAGCAGGTTATGGTAGTCTGCAACTGTACTCTCAAGCGTTCTCTCCGTCGGATTGAGAATTATGTCCCGAGCAACGTTCCTGAGTTGTCCTTTTCCATCTCCGAACAGTACACCGAGCAATGGTATATCCATCGCAGCAGAAACGAAAGCGAGTCTGCCGTCAGGAGTTATATTCCATCCAGCGTGCGGCGGCAATGTAAGAAAGTACTTTGCCTGGCACATACTCAAAGCACGGAGAAATGACTCGTGGTATAGATCCTTCCGTCCGTAACTAAGCCCCTTCTGATGAAATTGAGTTTGCCTGCGAAGTTCAGTAGGATCGATGATACCGTTCCGGAAAACCAGAGGTTTATCCTCACCCTTCAAGAATACTACAAACGCTCGGCATATTCCTGGACCGCTAGCGTTGACGATGAGGCACGCAACCACTACGAATCGAGAAATAAGCTTGGGTAAGCCGTTTTTCACCCTCACAAGCCATTTATCGTTCTGATCGTCGAAGCACAGTCTTGTATCTTCGCCGATCGGATCATTAGTAGGTCTATCAGAGATAAAGCTGCTTGGATAGAGAACATTGCCGTTGACGGTTCTACTCTCGCTGTTGAAAGTAGTTAAGCCATATATTTCTCTTCCACTAGCAATAGTGTATTCGTCTCTCACCCGAATAATAGCATCTGCTCGTGCTTCCTCTTTGATAGCCGGAAGCATACCTGCCACCAGTTCGTTGGCATTCTCAGTTCTAGCCTTCTTGACTACAGCCTCTACATCTTTTACTATGTCCAAGGCGTCAATATAATCGCGAGCATTATCTTTGATTTTCTCTTCCAATTCTTCAGGTATCATATTCCTCACCCCTCTCGTTATTTTTTATAATTTTCACACTATCACTCCCATTTCATTTCTTTCTTAGAATCCCAATGAGGCAGGAAATATTTTTTCCTGCTTGCAAAACTGCCTATCTTCATTTATAATATAAAAGAAGAGATTTGAGTTTGCATTATCTCAAATGAGTTCTTGTTATTATTACAACATGAATTATGTTGTAATGAAGACAGTATATCACCGTTTCAAATAATTATAATATTTGGGGAAAAAATCCCAAATTCGTCAATCTAATTTCTGAATAGAAGTTTTGCTATTAAGTATCGGGGGTGAATTTTTTTGAAAAAGGAAGAGGACGAAAAAGTTGAAGATATAAGACGCGAATACTTAAAATCTTTGGTATATGAAATATTTTTTACAACAGCAAACAGCTGCGAAAAAAGGAAGGATGAAACAACATCTACAATCGTAACATGTGTCGTACGTGGCGAAGGAAAGCCTATGAAAGATTGTTCTTTTTTGGCAACCGACTTCAAAAGATACGTAAAGCTATTTGAAGCAACTTTTACAGATAAAAAGTGTTTATTCGACTATAAAGGCAAAAACAGTAAACAAAAAGATTTCAGCCGTGATATAGCGATATCAAATGCGGTGGATTTTTTTAAGCTCAATAATATCAGCCTTTATTATGTATTCTATAGTCAAGCAGAGAAGTATCTTTTCTCGCGGCTATTATATAGATATATCAAACAGCTACTGAATGTTCTTTTTGACGAATATACATCAGAGGATATTAAAATACTCAACAGTTTAGTCCGTGAAAAATATAATAAAGTATTGGATAAGATTCGCGTAGAAGTCGATACTGTTGATATTTATGAGCTGATCTATCGGAACGCCCATTGGTCTGATGCAGAATTTGTTACATATAATGGTTTAGATATAAAAGAATGCGACAGCATAATTATGATAGAAAATGCATTTGATTATGAAAAAGCTCGTTTGGTAGATGATATTGATAGATGTATGTATATGCGGCCTTCAGACCGAAGATCCACATATACTTATAATGAGATTTCGTATAAGTCTTACGAACTCAATATGATGAGTCGGCTGAGTATCAAATGTTATAATCAACAACAATATATTCCCGTTGAGATAATACAATTGTCTGATAAGAAGAATACTATCAGGCTTGATAAAGAGAAATACATTCCGAGATTCGTATGCATCGCTTTTCGTAAAAAAGATATAGAAGATGAGCTTATCGCTGACAGTAAAAATGATATAGATAACCTTATCATCATCAACAACTTAGATGATTTGGAGAAAGAACTCTATAACAGACTGGAGGCTTACGTACAAACAGAGTACATTTCTAAGAATTATACAGCTCAAAGGAAACAGATCATGACTCCTATGGAGCAGAGTGTAAGGTTGATTCAAGAGTTACTCCAAGTAGACTACGGCGAATTTTTTAATGAAGACGATCATATCCCAGATGTTTTTCAAGTAGTATTTGATAAGTTTGTGCGAATCCTAAAAACTCACAAGATCAAGATAAATAAAGAAAAGATAATTTACAAATATCTTTTCTCGTTATGGATAGATTCATTCTGCGGAAACTTGCTTGCTCGAATCGATCCAGTGAATAAAGAGTATAGCATCATTGAAGATTATAGTAAGCGTTTAAAGGAATTCAATAAACTTCAGCTTATCAAGGAAATGAAATCTAAGAAGAAAAATAACAAACCTGACAGCCTTGAGAATGCCAACACGCTCTTTATATCTTTTTACCAAAAGCACAAGGCTACAATTACTGCATTCAATGAAAAAGTTGATATACTCAAATACGAAACATTTGATAGTGAATTTGAATACCGACTTGAAAAAGGTGAGAGCCCATATTCAGCACTGAGGCATACGCTCTGTGAATTTAAGAAGTCTCTCGAAGAAATGGCGGAATAGGATATATGGTAATATCTTGCGCTTTTTCTTCAAGAGTTTAAGGGAACTTGATAGCTTGAGTATCATTCACAGATCCAATCGTTCATCACACCAATTACGAATTTTCAAAAATTTCTCTTCTCAAAATTCTCAAAAACTGCTTCTTTTCAAAAATATTGGCTTCAACTTTTTTTCAAATTTCGTAATTGACCTAGATGCTTAATGCATTAACGCTCATAATGACAATAGCTCCCGCAAAAGCGGGAGCTATAATTTTAGTAATATTATGACAGCTTAAAGTCGGGGCCAATAGATAGAGATAACTGCCCTTTCGGGCAGCCTTATTGTATGATATTTTTGTAAAATGTATTACTATATGATAATATAGAGCGAAAGCGACCTGTATACTCATGGATTCTTCTGAGAGGTTAATCTAAGAATACATGGAGTGATGGTGCTGTGTCATGGGTGTTTGATCCATTCTCACTATGTATTGTCCTGAGTGTAGTATCAAGTATCCTTCCAACCAGTTCGTACCAGCATCGGATGTTCCTGTACATTTGACCATTCCAACTGCACCGATCCATTCCGATTCCACTCATTCCTCCCTCAGCTATCCACTGAGTGTACTTGTATCCGCTCTATATTAAATAATAGTATACGAAAGGAAAATCTATATGAGAAAACCAGAAGAGTTAAAGACTGTTCGCAAAACGGTGCTGATGTCGGAAGCAACAGCAAATGACATCGAACAGGAGGCGAAAGAACGCGGTATTTCACCTAATGCGGTAATGAACGAACGTCTCAGACATCATAACACAAGTATTACGCCGGAGAAGCTGGCTAAGTTCCAGGACTTCGCCAATCACGCTATAAGATTAATGGCGATTTATTCAACACAACGCGCTAAAACCCTTGCTAAGGAGGCGCATGAGTTGTGGATATTTTAACGCAGAAGAGAATAACTGACAACGGTGACGGAGCTGGATATTTTAAATACTGCGTCGCCTATGCATATAAGGAGAAACTTGAACCTGGCGAATTGCGGGTTGAGATAAGCGGATACGGCGTAAGTGAAATAAAAGATATATATACTTATCAAGAGATGTACGTTGTTAAAGAATACTACGGAAAGACCGGCGATAATCCGGTAATGCACTTCGTTATTTCTTTCGATAACAAAACCGTGCGAACTGCTGAGGCTGCTTGTGCTTTAACCCAAAAGATAGCTATGTTCTTTGCAGCGGATTATCAATTGATCACGGTGGTTCATAAGGAAGATCAGGGACATTCAGATTACCACGCACACATCATACTGAACACTGTTAATCTGAAAACCGGTAAGCTCTATCACAGCGGATCCAAAGAGCTTTTTGAATTAGGTATGTTCATTCACAATTTGACCGGGAACTTCTGTAAGTGTGTAATAAAGTACGAAGATCCTAAGAAACTCGGATTAAAGGATACAAGTAAATCAAAGTAAGAAAAACAAGGACGACTAATGATATAAAATTATTCTCACTACACCGACAGTAACATGATTATTCATGAGCTCCCCTCGTGGGAGCCGCTGTTTGGTGCTGTTTGCAGATATAAATAGTATAAAAATCGGAGATATGGATGCTAATATGACCAACTGATTATGTCATTAACCAATGAGTCTAATATCAACAAATAATCCCCGCCATTACGTTCATTGCGAGCGTAACAGCGGGGAGCGGTTTTATTCATCTTCTGTAAGAAACTTATGCGGAGGAACGTCAAGAGCTTCGGCTATATCGAACAGCGTATCAAGAGATACAGTCCTGTTCACATTGGGAGCTTCAACTGCTCCGATGAATGCGAGATTCTTGTTGATTTTTTCTGCGAGCTGTTCCTGTGTTAGTCCGCGGAGTTTACGGTAATAGCTTATCTTCAAGCCGATTGTTCTATATTTATCATAATACTTTTCTTTCATAGTGTCACCGTCCTATGAAAATATTCTACCATAGATGATTGACAATATGAATTTGATATGCTACAATAAATATTGCATAGAGTGCAATAATATAAAGTGCGAGAAACGTCACGCCAATTCGGCAGGCATAAAAATCACCGCAAATTTATCTAATCTGCGGCGGTCATTCAGCTTGCTTTATATGTACAATATTACCACAATTATGTATTTGCTTCAATGCGATATAAGAAAAGTTTACAAATTTCAATCAAAAATCGGCAGTTTATACAAGACGTAAAGCCTTGGTTTGTACGGTTCGACAATGTATTTACCGTCAAGAGTATGGTCATTAAGGAGGGAGAGTCATGGCTCGTCGTGGGGAAAATATTTACAAACGCAAAGACGGACGTTGGGAAGGACGGTATAAATGCGGCTTCACAAATGTCGGGAAGGCTAAATATCATTCTGTATACGGTCATTCGTATGCAGAGGTAAGGGCAAAGCTCGCACCATTGAAAGTCGCCGCACCTGCTATGACTACTTCCTGCCAAATGACGGTAAAAGAGATTTTCAGCGAATGGCTGTCCGCAGTAAAGCTCCGAGTGAAGCCTTCTACCTACGCCAATTATCAGATGAAGATAGAGAAGCATATACTCCCTTCATTCGGCGGATTACGTTATGAAACGCTGACGGTACAAATGCTTCACGCTTTTATTGATGAGAAGCTGGCTTTGGGGCTATCCCCGAAGTACGTTTCCGATATTATCGTCGTTTTCAAGGCTATGGCGAAGTATACTGCCAAGATACACGGTACAAGGAATATCCTCGCAGATGTTGTTACGCCTAAATGTGTCAAGGAAGAAAAGCCGCTGCTTACTCCTACGCAGCAGCGTAAGCTGTGTAAGTATCTTTTATCCAATCTGAATACAACGTCATTGTGCGTATTATTGAGCTATTATACGGGACTTCGTGTCGGTGAAGTCTGCGGTCTTATGTGGAGCGATATTGACGTTGATAAAAGTCTTTTGGCCGTCAGGAGAACTGTACAGCGTATACGCACAGGCAATGGCGGCACTCAGCTCATTATCGGTACTCCCAAGAGCAGAACATCTCAACGCTCGATACCAATTCCAGAGTTTATTATGAAAATACTGCGGAGCTTCCCCAGTAAGAACGATTTTTATATATTATCAAATTCAACAAGAGTTATCGAACCACGCACACTCCAGAACCGCTTCAAATCTATACTGAAAAAAGCCAATTTGCCGTCAGTAACGTACCACAGCCTACGTCATATGTTCGCCACAAATTGTTTACAAGCAGGATTTGACGTAAAAACGCTCTCGGAGATATTAGGTCATGCGAGCGTAGAAACAACGCTGAACAGGTACGTTCATAGCTCTATGGAGCACAAAGCATACTGCATGAGCCTTATCACTCCTGCCGCTTAAAGTTTATTAGCCGTCAAAATTCTCGTCAACAGCAACGCCACAAGCAGCTATATATGGCATATAACGGACAAAGTTACTTGAATTAGATAAATTTGCGAAAGCGTTTTCCGAGTATATTATAACACATAAACAGATCAATGTCACATACATATGGAGGGGAAAATAATGGATGAAAATAATAACTATTTAAATGATGCAGAAAATACCGAAGGCATTGATGCTCCAATAGCCGAATCCACCGATAATAATGATACAGTTCCTGTAACTGAAGGCTCAATAGAATCAAATATAGATTCGTCAAATGTGGAAGAAACCGTCGATTACGAACCGGTTCAAACGCCTGTATCGTCTCAGGCACCTATTACCAAGCTGCCAGATAACAATGAATACGCTAATACAGTTGTATCAGAAAAGAAGTCTAAATTAGTTCCTGTGCTTATCGGGGTAATTGCTGTTTTATTGGTAGGAGTTGGAGTTCTTGGAGGTGTTCTGCTTTCTAAAAATAAAGACAGTTCCTCAAATGATAAAACCGATGGGAACGAACAGCAAACAACAGATACGTCAACAGAAGCATCTTCCGAGCCGACAGTTAAAAGCAGCGATATTCAAAAAGCTGCCAATTCTGTTCTCATCGAAATGGATGAAGAAAATCCAAATTCTATTAATGGTCATTACTTAATTAGCTCAGATAAATCCAAAAATTTTAATATTCCAAATACTGGTTTTGACATTGATGCATTTTATCATAAAACAAAATATTTTTTTGATGAAGTCGATTCTTATGAATGGTTTGTTGCTATTAATAACGGCAATGTTGAAAGTGCTGCTATTGGAAATTCTTGGGATACTAAAGCTTTTGGAAGCGAAGATACTCTGCAAGTTCTTTATGCCAAGGCAATCGAAGAAGTCAAAAAAGCTGCCGATAACAAAGGAACTCAGCAGCAGGAGCAGTATACGGCAGATGAAGTTTCAGCAATGTACTCAGCATTTATTACAGAAAATCCTGATCCTAACCATACATACGACGATCCGAGATATGGATATTACCTCATTGATCTCAACGAGGACGGAAATCAGGAGCTTTTGATAACGACGGAAGAAGTGGAAGCTGGTTCTCCCGGAGTAGTAGCAGCATACGCTATAAACAATAAAAAACTTACACAGCTTTGGATAACAGATTCACGCTTTATAGGTTACTTATGCGAAGGAAATATCATCAATTCATTTACAGCTATGGGTCAAGGTAACGGAACAGCACTGTATCAATACAAATCAGGCGATAAACTTGATTTGATTGATATGATATCATCTGATTATTCTTCTGGAAGCGAAGTCATTTATCATAATCAAGAAGTTATATCCAAAGCCGAAGCTGATTCTATACTTGCTCAGTATAAGAAGATGAAATTTGAAGCAAAGCCTTTAACAATTTCTTCATCATCTGAAACCAAAACCGAATCTACAACTCAAACATCTGCAAAGGAAACATATATGTTCGATGGGATTGTTGCTACAGAATCAGGATCTCTCAATCTAAGGGATAAGCCTTCCGGAGATTCAAATGTAATAGCTCAGCTCGAAAAAGGGACAAAGGGCAGCATATTTAGTGTTGAAGGCTATCCAGAATGGTATAAAATATATACCGATGATGGAAGAAGTGGGTATGTTTCTGCTCAGTATATCAAGGAATATGATTATTCATCTGATAATTCGTCAACTATTAAAGGAACTCAAACTCCGTGGGGAAATTATACATATTCTAACTATAACGCTTCTAACTATGATAATGTAACAATATGTGAACCGCAATCAATAGGAGTGTATTTAAACAGCGATATTGAAAGTTTTAATGCTACCAATAGCCAATTTAGAATAGATAACATTTTCTTTTGGACATTAAAAACCGGTTGGAATAATAATAAGCCTCACGATTATATTATTTCATTTACATTTACTGGAACAGTGTTAAGCGATAAAATGACTAATTTTAAGCCTAAACTTTCGCTGATTGATGACACTGGAAAAGAATATAATGCTAGTTATACTATTCCAGATTTTAACCTGTATAAAGATGAAACTTTCTGCATTGATCTCTATTCCGAATATGACTATGTTGATATAAGGGACAATGCTACGTATACGCTTATTATTGAATAAAATAATAAGCTTAGGCTTTTATGTGTTCGCAATAAAGTGCTTGGATTATTGATCCAGAAGAGAGAAGATTAAACCTTGAACCGGAAAGAGGAGGTCATACTATGAAAGGAACAAAAATAATTGCTGCTGTTATAGCAGGAGCTTTGACGTTAGGAACGATAACTGTTCCTGACATAAGAATCCCTCAGATAAGTATTGTTGCTGATGCGGCAGACGAAATTGTCTATGGTGACTATAAATATACTATCAATACTGATTCCAACGGCGAATATGCAGAAATAACAAGATATATCGGCTCAGATAGTATAGTAGTTGTTCCGTCTAAACTTGGGGGCGTGCCTGTTAAAAGTATAGGAGTAGCCGCTTTCGGAGCACTTCCTAATGATGTCAGCGAACGTGGTCACGCTAAAGAATGTGTTCAGAAAGTTACTATTCCCGAAGGCGTAACAACAATAAAAAAATGGGCGTTTAATCAATGTAAGAATCTTCAATCGATCAGTTTGCCAGATTCGTTGGAGACTATCGGCTTGCAAGCATTTTGGCTTTGCGATTCCTTAGAAAGCATTACAATCCCTAAGAATGCAAGCAATCCTGACGGCTGTGCTTTTTGGGCGTGCAGAGGGCTGAAAGCAGTTGTATTCTCTAAAGGAGTAGCAGAAATCTCATATGAGATGTTTAGAACTTGTACGTCATTAAATTCAGTTACAATACCCGATACTGTAACCTCTATCGGCTATCAAGCTTTTGGCGGATGCAAAAATCTTAAGGACATCAACATACCCGACAGCGTAGAAAACCTTGGAGAAAGTGCGTTCAGCGGCTGCGAGACGCTCTCTAAAGTTAAGCTTTCAGATAATATCACATCAATTCAGAAGAATACGTTCTATGGCTGTACCAGCCTTAAAGAAATATCTTTGCCGTATTATACGTCCACTATTGGAAAAGATGCATTCTATAATGTCCCACTTGAAGTTATCACCATAGGCACAAAGCTTAAATCTATAGAGAATCTTCCGATACACACATCAACACTAAAGGCGATAAATGTTTCTGAGGATAACTTCTATTATTCAAGTGATAATGGTATTTTGTATGATAAGAAAAAGTCATCACTTATACGTTTCCCTGCAGCAATAAACAAAACAGAGTATAAATCACCTGATACATTACTCAATATATGCGAGTCTGCTTTTGCCAATAATAGCAGCATCAGAAACGTTTATCTGTATGAGAAGTGCTCAAGTGTCGAACCAACAGCATTTCAGAATTGTACTCACCTTGATAAGATATATTTCTACAATAAGAATTGTGAGATTTATATGTCTAAGAATACCATATATGAAGATGCAGTTATAAATGGATATAAGGATTCAACTGCTGAAGAATATGCGAATACATATGGGCGTGCATTTAATACCCTTTCCGCAAGCACAACAACTATTTCTACCACAACTACAAGCACTACCACAACTACTACCACAACGCCTCACAAATCCACCTATCAAGGATTAAAATACGAAACATCTAACGGAGAAGTACACATCATAGGATATACGGGAGAGTTGCCGTCAGTCGTTAAGATTCCAGCTAAGATAGAAGGCATACCAGTGACAAGTATCGGAGCCGGAGCATTCCGGGACTGCACCAGTCTGACAAGCATAACAATCCCGGACAGCGTGACAAGTATCAATGGCACTACATTCTGGGGCTGCGCCAGTCTGACAAACATAACAATCCCGGACAGCGTGACAAATATCGCAAACTTTGTTTTTGCTGGATGCACCAGTCTGAAAGAAATTACAATTCCGGACAGTATGAAAAGGATTGGATACAATGCATTCAAAGATTGTACCAATCTGAAAGAAATTACTATTCCGGACAGCGTGACAAATATCGGAGACGGAGGCGAGGCATTCTCTGGATGCCCAAGTCTGACCATTAAGTGCTACTCCGGCTCAGAGGCAGAGTATTATGCAAGAAAATACAAAATAAAATACGAGATAATCGGCGTTTCAACGACAACAACTACAACTACAACTCCAGCAACTACCACTGCAACTACAACAACTACTACTTTAAAAATTGTTAATAAAGGCATGTATGGCGATAATTTGACGTGGACGCTCGATAATAACGGCACGCTTACTATTAACGGTATTGGTGAAATGGCGGATTATGATTATCAAGATAGACCTTGGCATAAATATGCTCATAATGTAAAAAATGTTGTTATTGCAAATGGCATAACAAACATTGGAAATAATGCATTCTATGATTTCATGTATTTAAAATCAGCATCAATTCCAAACAGTGTAACAACTATCGGCTATCAAGCATTTAGAGGGTGTTGGAAACTCAATTCTGCTCAGCTTCCGAATAGTGTGAAAACAATCGATGACTATGCTTTTTATTACTGTCGAGAATTGCCATCAATTAATATTCCGAATAGTGTAACTCAAATTGGTGGTCGTGCATTTTGTGGCTGCGAAACCTTAATATCGGTTTCAGTTCCTAATAGTGTGGAAAGTTTGGGCGAATCTGTATTTTCAAGCTGTGAAAGTTTAACTTCTATTATTCTACCTGATAATCTTACGAAAATTGACAACTTCACGTTTTCTTATTGTTCAAATCTAAAAGAGATAATGATTCCAAGCAGTGTAACAAGTATTGGAATTTATGCATTTCAAGGCTGTGAGAATCTATCAACGGTCATAATTCCGAATAGTGTTGCAACTATTGATTCTGATGCCTTCACAGATTGTAAAAATTTGAAGAAAATAACCATCCAAAATCCTAAGTGCCAGATAGATAGTTACGCTGATACAATTTCAAATAAGGGAAATAATTATTCCGGTATTATTTGTGGATATGAAAATTCTACAGCTCAGACGTATGCTAAAAAATTCAATCGAACATTCGAGTCACTTGGCGAATCACCTATTACAGATTGCTTTAAATATGAAAAAAGGAATGGCTATATTGAAATAACCGGTATTGAAAATTCAGTTATTTCAGCTACTATCCCAAATACAATAGAAGGGCTCCCAGTAAAAAGCATAAAATCAACGGCATTTCGAGGCTCAAAGAATTTGGAGAGAATCATAATTCCGAATTCAGTAAAGGAAATTGGAACAGAAGCTTTTTCCGGATGTACCGCTCTTACTTACGTTGAGCTTCCTGAATCTATAACTACAATTAAGCAATCAACATTCTATAATTGTACCAAGCTGAAAAACATAACCATTCCAAATTCTGTTACTGAAATTGAAGGAGTAGCGTTCTTTGGCTGTAAGTCGCTTGAAACCATAAATATCCCTTCATCTGTTACAAGAATAAACAACTCAACATTTAATGGTTGCTCAAATCTATCAGTTGTATTACCAGAAACTATTACATCAGTTGGTGAATATGCTTTTTATTGTAAATCTGTAGCATTTATGAATCCTAAATGCGTTTTGCCCAACAGCGTTTATACGGTTCCAGGCGATGTTGTGATATACGGATATAAGAATTCAACTGCGGAAGCATATGCAAAAAAATACAACCGAGAGTTTATAGTCTTTGACACATCAATTGATACTCCCGGAGATATTAATTGTGATGGTACTGTAAGCATTGCAGACTTAGTTTCACTACAAAACTTCCTACTTGGCAGGACAAAAACTCTTGGCAACTGGAAGAACGCTGATCTATGTAAGGATAACCGCATTGATGTATTCGATATGGTACTTATGCGAAGACTTCTGATTGAAAAAATGAATTGATTCTCCTTTTTCAATGAGTATTTATGATTTGAGGAAAGACTATTTAACAGAAGGAGCTGATAGTATGGCATTCAAAAACATAACAGCAATATCCCTGAGCGTTATGCTTATTCTGCCTGCGATAGCAAATTCACTTTCGGATGAGGATTTTGCACCGCTGATCGCAAGTGCAGTTGAAATAATTGACAGCGGCACCTGTGGCGAAAATGTTACATGGACGCTTGATGATGAGGGAACTCTTGTTATTACAGGTAATGGTGAAATTGTTAATTATAACAATTATGATTGGGGGTTGAATGTTAAGAGTGTAATAATCAAAAATGGAGTTACAAAATTAGGTAATGGTGCGTTTTCTTACTGTACAAACCTTGAATCAGCAACTATCGCTGATTCTGTTACAAGTATTGGCACAGAGGCGTTTTCTTACTGCACAAGCCTCAGATCGATAACTATTCCAGATTCTGTTACAAGTATTGGCGCAGAGGCGTTTACTTGTTGCGCTTTCAAGTCAATAATAATTCCTGATTCTGTTACAAGCATTGCAGAATATGCGTTTAAATGTTGTACAGATCTTAGTTCAATTACCATTCTGAATCCTGAGTGCAAAATAAATCTTAGAGACAGCACTATTTGCGATTCATTTGATTTTTCTACTCGCAAAGGTGCTTATAACGGGACAATTATAGGCTTCAAGAGCTCAACTGCTGAGTCTTACGCAAACTACTATGGCTACAAGTTTAAAGCCATTGAAGAATCATCTTCAATGATTATTGACAGAGGTACCTGCGACGAAAACCTGTCATGGACTCTCGATTATTATGGCACATTGAATATCAGTGGTACGGGGAATCTGAAAAAACGCTCTTTTTTAGATAATGCTAAATTAATAGAAAAAGTTGTAATTAACGAAGGCATTACTAACATTGGAAATAGAGTATTTGATAGCTGTGTGAACCTAAAATCTGTTATAATTCCTGATACTGTTACAGACATTGGAGATAGTGCATTTAATAGTTGTTACAGCCTCGAATTTGTTAAAATTCCTGATTCTGTTAAAGAGATTGGCGAAGCAGCGTTTTGCGGGTGTATAAATCTCAAATCAATAACTATCCCAGCTTCTGTTACAAGTATTGGTAAATCAGCGTTTGCTAGTTGCCCAATTAAATCAATAACTATTCTTAATCCTGAATGTAAAATCTATAATTCTATAAATACACTCAATGGCATAATAAAAAGCTACACAGGCTCGACCGCCGAGGCATATGCAAATAATTTCGGTTACGAATTTGTCGCCCTTGATGAAGTGCCTGCCGAACCCAAATACGGTGATGTTAATAATGATGGCACAATTAGTATAGCAGATGCTGTAGCACTCCAGAACTTCCTACTTGGCAGAACCCAAACTCTTAGCAACTGGAAGAACGCCGATCTATGTAAGGACGACCATCTTGATGCATTCGATATGGTGCTTATGCGAAGGCTTCTGATTGAAAAAATGAATTGATTCTTCTTATCTGCACAAGAAGAACTAGGTTTGTATAATTATATAAGGGACAACAGATGCTCACGGCGGCACAGCAATGTGCCGCCATTTTCTATTAATTTGATTTTGTAAATATATATAATTATTATGAAATAATAATTATTTCATAATTCAATTGAATTTTTTACCATTTACTGCTTTCCCCGATTTTTCTCTTTTTGTAGATATACATTATTACCTTGATGATAGCTATTATCATCGAAATACTGCGAAAGGAGAAAACTATGTTCAACAATAAGCGTTACCTCAGTCGTGAAGTTGATGATACTATCCCTATTGAACTGCAATTGTTCATGTGGGCGTGTATCGACCAGCTCCTAGAACCACGCGATTATCTGCAAATCTTTGACTTAGAACAGGTCGGAAATATGCAGAGTATCACTCACAGGAGCGAGGAACCGGAATATCGGAAAGTGTACCTGCTCCCAACCGAGAAGCCAATACTCGAAAAGGTGTATATCATCGATGACGGTGACCATAGCACAATGCTGCTTGCAAACGAATACTAAATGTAAAGCCAGCCCCTTCGGGGGCTGGTTCTTTCTATTTATGGAGGTTTTTTACAATGGAAGACAAGAACAAAAACGCATTATACTGCTCTCACTGCGGAGCACTTATAGGCGAAGATGAAGACTATGAAGAGGTCAATGGCGAGGTAATCTGCACTGAATGCTATGAGCGTCATACCACAACCTGCGAACGATGCGGTGAAGTTATATGGCACGAAGATAGCTATGGCGACGAGTATACAACACTCTGCCGTCACTGCTATGAGAATCACTATACTCGCTGCTCGTGTTGCGACGCCTTGATTCACGAAGACGACTGTTATCACCTCGATGGGTACGACTACTGCTCAGAATGTTATCGTGAAGAAACTGACAAATCGCGCTCTATCCATGATTACGGTTACAAACCTGAACCAATCTTTTACGGCGATTCCAAACGATATTTCGGCGTTGAGCTTGAGATCGACGGAGCCGGAAAGGACAGCGATAATGCCGACGATTTACTTGCCATCGCCAACAGGAACGATGACTGCATTTACATCAAAGGTGACGGTTCACTCGATGACGGTATGGAGCTTGTAACTCATCCCATGAGCCTTGACTATCATAAACAATACTGCTGGGAGGAGATAATGCGTCGTGCCATTTCATTGGGTTATCGTAGTCATCAGACAAGCACCTGCGGTCTGCATATTCATGTCAATCGGGATAGTTTCGGAGAGAGTCATGATGAACAGGACGAAGTCATCAGCCGCATATTGTTCTTTATCGAAACTCACTGGGCGGAGCTTCTTAAATTCAGCCGCCGGTCTGAGTACAGTATGAACCGGTGGGCAGCTCGCTATGGCTTCGAGAAAACCGGTCGTGAGATACTTGACAAGGCTAAAAAAGGTAACAACGGACGCTATGCCGCTGTCAACTTAATGAACTACGCGACCATCGAGTTCCGCCTGTTCAGAGGCACGCTGAAACACAATACCCTGATAGCAGCGCTGGAGCTTGTGAACTCAATCTGCGATCTTGCTATCAACCTTACTGATGAGGGTATCGCTATGATGAGCTGGTCAGAGTTCGTTGGTACTCTTACAGAAACTGAACTGATTACATACCTTAAAGAACGCAGGCTCTACATTAATGAAGCAACTAATACCGAGGAGGAAATGTGAAATGGGACTTTTGGCAGATTTATTTGATATGGACGAAGACACCGAGCAGGATATAAAGGACGTTGTTAAGGCAGTAGGTTTGATAGCACTTTTGATTGGTGGAGCAGGTGCAGCTGGTGGCTCACTTGATCTGCCATTTAACGATAATGATGGGGAGGAATAATAATATGTGTTCATTGTATGGTTGGTTAGATTATCAGGGCATTATTCCTCATAAGGTTTTACGCAAGCTCACTCAGGCACTTGCTAACGCAGCCGAAGAACGCGGCACAGATGCTGCCGGTATCAGCTACATAAATGACAGTAAGGTCGTTATATATAAGCGTCCTAAGCCTGCTCATAAGCTTCACTTCAATCCGCCGGAAGGCACAATAGCTGTCATGGGGCATACCCGTATGACTACCCAGGGCAATGAGAAATACAACTATAACAACCACCCATTCGCCGGTATAGCCGGCGATACTTCTTTCGCTTTTGCTCATAACGGTGTATTGTGGAATGATCGTGAGCTCCGCAAGGAAAAGCTTATCCCTGACACGCACATTGAGACAGATAGCTATGCTGCTTGTCAGCTCATAGAGCAGCAGGACAAGCTTGACTCTGACAGCCTCAAGTATATGTCTGAAACTGTTGAAGGCAACTTCTGCTTCACCGTACTGGATCAGTACAATTCCCTATACATTATTAAGGGCAGCAACCCGATGTGCCTGCTCCACTTCAAGGATATCGGGCTGTATGTATACGCATCTACCGAGAGTATCATGAAGAACGCTATCCGCAGGATAGGTTTGCATAAGTTCGCAAATGAGCGTATCAAAACAGACGAGGGAGATATACTGCGTATCGACAGGAACGGAAATATCACACGCTCGGAGTTTGAGCCTAAGATATATCGCTCCAAGTACGGATCATGGTACGGTCTCGACGACTCGCCCTATTACGATATGCATGAGGAGATACTACTTGCATACTGCGGATGCTATGGAGTGGATAGCGAGGACGTCGAACTTTTGCTTGAGTACGGCTACACTTGCGATGAAATCGAGGAGATGCTTATGGATACCAATCTGCTTCAAGAAGCTCTCAGGGACGTAAAGTATATGTGTGGGGAAAGCCTGTATGAGAACTGCTGCGGAGGTATATGGTAATGGGCAAGATCGGATACATTCGCGTCTCAACTGAACACCAAGAGACAGCACGTCAGGAAGCATTGATGAAGCAATATCAGGTTGAGCGTGTCTTCGCTGAGAAGATGTCTGGCAAGAATGCTGACCGTCCCGAGCTGAAGGCTATGCTCGAATACGTACGTGAGGGCGATACTCTGTACATCGAGAGCATTAGTCGTCTTGGACGTTCAACAAGAGATCTGTTAAATATCATTGATGTGCTTCAACGGAAGAAGGTTACTCTTGTAAGCAGTAAGGAAAACATAGACACCAATACTCCTCAGGGACGCTTTGTGCTGTCAATATTTGCAGCGTTATCAGAGCTTGAACGTGAGCAGACTCTTCAACGTCAGCGTGAGGGCATCGCTATTGCAAAGTCACAGGGGAAGTATAAAGGTCGGCAGCCCATACCTATTGACTGGGTCAAGTTCGGTCAGCTGTATGAACAGTGGAAGTCTGGCACTATTACGGCAGTATGGTTTCAGAAAGAAATGGACCTGCGGACCAATACTTTCTACCGCAGGCTCAGGGAATATGAGCGAAGAATATAGTGTCAATAGACTAAGGTCTATTGAAATACCGAAAAAATATTTCACACAAGTGGTTTTTCTGCCTTTGAAATATTGCAAATAAAAGCGACACCCTATTGAAAGAGATTTGGAGCCGGTCAATAACCGGCTCCTACACTATCTAAATGATATAAATCTTTCGGCTTATTCCTAAACTAGAAAAGTTCAGTGAAAGCTCCTATGTGTTCCAAGACTTTTAAAACAAAAAGCACCTATCATTCTAATAGATGCTTATGGCAGATTTTCGTCGAATTTACGGAGTTATTTTCTATACATTGCTGTATAGGGAGGCAAACTAATACCTCCATTTTTTTATTTGTACTGTAATTGCTGTTACTCGGTATAGTACAATCACGAGTATCCAGTTGGGGTGTTTCTTTTTTTTGAGATTTGCTAATTGATAATAGCAGGAAAACAAGCAAAGATACTAAAATCAATACGCCTAAAACTTCAATACCAACCTAGGCGCAAAAGATGGTACCTACACTGGCAATAGTTTTTATAACATTCGCTACCAGTGACGCAATGCTAGAAATAGTTATTTTCGCTGCTATTGTCTTCAGCTAGACTCCACTGGAGTCGCCAGTGGAGGCAGATTTGGTTTTTTTATTAAGATGATTAGTACTTATTTTCATTTGATTTCAATAGTGTTACTTCGCAAATACGAAGGCTACATCATTTCTGTGTAGCTCTTACGGTCACCCGCAAGTTCAGACTGTGCCTTCAACCTCGTGGGTCGCTCCGTGTCCAGTCGTTACACCTTCCCATTAACCGGGCTTGGCTCGGCGTTTTCTGCGTTTCTATTATATCATAAATAACTTTGAAAAGCAATATCCACCCAAAAATTAAGATATATCAGCACTTATTAGTATACACCCATGTTAGTTTTCGTATGAATTCCGTGCGGAATTATGTGCGGAATAGGTATGAAAAATGCCTATTTTACGTGAAAGATATTTCACAACGCTGAAAAATATTTCAGTCCAGAATAGATAAGAAGAGCGGCTGTATCCCGCTATTTTACGCGATACAGCCGCTTTTCTCAGTTATAAATCTGGCGGACAGAGAGGGATTCGAACCCTCGATACGCTATTAACGTATACACGAGTTCCAGTCGTGCGCCTTAGACCAGCTCAGCCATCTGTCCACTATGGTGCGAGTAATGGGACTTGAACCCATACGTCTCTCGACACACGCCCCTCAAACGTGCCTGTCTGCCTATTCCAGCACACTCGCAAATCACAATAAATATTATACACCATAGAGAAATAAAAGTCAATAGGCAGGCAGAAATATTTTTTATATAACCAAATAAGAATAATTATATACCGGATTAAATTAAAATCGAATACTTTCAACTATAAGAAAAACAATAGTGAAGAATTAACGAAAAAGTAAAATTTTCCTCTTTTTCGACAAATTACACGAAAGTCACTACTTGTCAAACGCAGAAAGCCGTAGTATAATTTTTTTGTAATAAAACAAAGAAGGAGACATTCACAATGAATCAACCAATGATCAAAGCACTGATCTGCGACGATTCCGCAGCAAGCGGAGTCAGAATAGCATCCGAACTCAGCAACAGACAGATTTACGCCTACACAAGACATGGAAGCGAGTCGAGTATCATCAGTTCAATACTGTCGGACAAACCTGATGTAGTGATACTCGAACTAACACTTGAAAACACAGATGCAGCGGCGATAATACAGAAAGTAACTCCCCTGCTGACGAAGATTCCAGCTTTCATCGTAATATCTGATATTGACAACAATTTCATCAGGAATCAGATAATCGGAATAGGAGCGGCATATTATCTTGTCAAGCCATTCACAGCAGAAAAGCTAGCCGACATAGTAAATTCAGTAGCGGCAGTAGCACCGGAAATAAGCTGTCAGAATGCAAATCTTCTAACGACCGAACTCATACGCAAAGCAGGAATACCAGCACACGTAAAAGGCTACAGATATATACGCGCCTGCATAATCGAGTGTCTGAACGACAAAACTCTGCTTGACAGCATAACAAAACGTCTTTACAGTATAATATCCGAGAAATACAAGGCAACACCGGTAAGAGTTGAGAGGGCGATACGCCACGCGATAAGCATAGCATGGGACAGAAATGGCAGTACAAATATGAGTGCATGTCTTGGTTACATAACCTCACCGCTTAAATCGAGGCCCAGCAATGCTGAATTCATAGCAATGGCAACAGACAAAATACATCTTCAGATTCTCACATCAGATTCGCGAGAAATTGTCAGAACCTCCGACACAGCCTCATACTATCAGAATTCGAGCAATACACTCATAAATATGTAAAAAGAGACACTGCCGTACCAAGTGACCACTTTGTACGGCAGTGTTTATATCAAACGATAAGACTCGTAAGGAAAGCAGCAAGTGACGCAGAGAGTGCAACAACTATAAGCGGCAGGTCGAAGAAAGCGAGTAAAATCGCAGTGAAAGTACCCACCACAGAAGTAGCAACATTTCCGGTACTTGAAAAAATGGAAGGGATAGTCATAGCACTCAGTACCGCATACGGAATATACTTCAAAAAACTGCGTATGAACTTTGACTTTATCTTTTTTCTGAAAAACGTAAAAGGAAGCATACGAATGAGGTAAGTAACACCAGCCATTACAATGATATAAACAGAAACAGCCATTATGTCCCCTCCTCTTCATCGTTTACGGGGAAAAGCCATGCACCGAGAGCGGCAGCCGAAACAGCGCATATCATCATTGCAAATCCACCTGATACAAAGGTTAAAACGTACCTGAAAAGCACACTTAAAGCCGCCGCGACAAGTGTTACGAACAGCACACTTTTCCTTTTGCGTGAAGGCGGTATTATTATCGCAATGAACATACCATAAAGCACTATTCCCATAGCCGAAGTCACCGAAGCAGGAAGCATTTCTCCGGCAGATGCGCCGAGGAAAGTACCAAGCACCCAGCCAATCATAGAAATCAGTATCATTCCGTACATATAAGCCGGTGTAAGGAGACCCGGCTGAGAGGAACAAACGGCGAAAATCTCATCAGTAATACCGTACGAAGCCAGCAGTCTGTGCGGAGTAGTAAAACTTTTGTCGAGCTTTTGTGAAAGAGAGAGTGCCATGAGGGAATATCTTATATTAATGGTCAGCTGAACGAGTATCATTTCAAGGATAGCACCGCCAGCCGCGATTATCTCAACTCCGGCAGCCTGTCCTGCCGAGGTCAGATTTGAGGCAGATATCACCGACGACTGTAAAACGGACAAACCATTCTGAACAGCCAGTATACCGAATCCGAATGAGACCGAAAGGTACCCGAGGGCAATAGGGATACCGTGACTCATTCCACGAAAAAAATTTGATTTCAAAAGAATCTTCCTTTCTGAAAACATCACGGAATTGATTATAACACATTGACAATAAAAAATCAAGCATTTGCAGGAGAAGCGCACTAATATCGGTGTATTCCAAAAATAACATAGAAAACGTTAGTTTTTTCTACTAAATCTTTATTGAAATATTCACACTATCCTGATATAATATATATAATAAGAAGCAGAACATATAATTTATATAAGCAGGTGATATCATGCCATCAGATACTATTACAAACCACAAAGCCGAAGAGCTGAAACGTGAAAAAACAATCGTCCGGACCAGTATAATCGGTATCGGAGCTAACATTGCACTTTCCGCATTCAAAGCAGTAGTCGGACTTCTCTCCCACTCAATCGCTATAACGTTAGACTCCGTAAACAACCTAAGCGACGCAGGTTCGTCACTGATAACGATAATAGGAACAAAGCTCGCAAAAAAGCAACCCGACCGAAAACACCCATGGGGTCACGGCAGAGTTGAGTATCTCAGTTCAATGATAATCGCTGTGATAATCCTCTACGCCGGTATTACATCGTTCATAGAATCGGTAAAGAAGATAATAAGTCCGCAGACTCCCGACTATTCAACAGCGGCAATTATAATAGTATCCGTAGCGATAGTCGTAAAGATACTGCTCGGAACATACGTAAAAAGGACCGGAAAACAGGTAAATTCCGATTCGCTCATAAACTCAGGCACAGATGCCCTCATGGACTCTGTCATCTCCGCATCAACTCTTGCGGCGGCGATAATTTTCCTTATATGGCACATAAGCCTTGAAGCATGGCTTGGTGCGGTAATATCAATAATCATCGTAAAATCAGGACTTGAAATGCTCACAGGCACTATTTCCCACCTGCTTGGACAGCGAGTAAGTGTCGAAACTGCACGAAAAGTACGCGAAACAATAAACTCGTTTCCGGAGGTACACGGAGTATACGACCTGATTTTCCACGATTATGGTCCTGACAGAGTAAACTGCTCAGCACATATCGAGGTCTCGGATAAACTTGGTGCACGCGATATCGACCAGTTACAGCGAGCGATATCTATCGAAGTATATCTCCGCCATAACATTATCCTCACCGCACTCAGTGTATACACCTACAGCGAATCCGACCAGCACGAAATTGAAATGCGCAACAGTATCTACGGCATAGCAATGTCAGTCGAGCACGTACTTGAAGCACACGGCTTCTACCTTGACGAAAAAGCAAAAGTGATACAGTTTGACGTTATCGTAAGCTTTGACGCAGACGACAGAGTTACAGTATATAAAGAAGTCGTAAAGAGGATAACAGAGAAGTTCCCGAAATATGAGATAGTCTGCACACTTGATACTGATTTCAGTCTCACTGAACAGGAGGACTAAAATGAACAAATGGATACTTGCTGTATATGCGGCATATCTCGCGATAGCAAGCCTTATCACATTCGTGATGTACAAAATCGACAAGGTAAAAGCAGAAAAGAAGAAATGGCGCATACGCGAATCTACACTGCTCGGCTTCGGATTCTTCGGCGGAGCCGCCGGAGCTGTCAGCGGAATGGAGGTCTTCCGTCATAAAACAAAGCACTGGTACTTCTGGGCAGTAAACATATCAGGTCTGTTATGGCAAGCCGGACTGCTGATATTCCTGATCGTAAAATTCATCTGAATATTGGTTGAGTTTATTGCTTTATCTGAGAAAAATATATACCAGATGTGAATTTTATGACGTTTCGCTTGACAAAAAAGCACTTTTGTGGTAAAATAATAAAAAATTGCAGAGAAGCTTCGGTTTCAGAGCAAGATCTTTGACCTCTCCCAGTTTTTCGGGAGATAAACGCCATACGGACAGCGGGTCAAATGCCGACCGCCGATCAATCGGCTGGCAACTTCTGTTGCCTTATTGATTATATAAATTTTTATAAGTTTTTATCAGCTTGTGAAAGGTCAATAAGAGTAGTAAAAGGTATCTTTGCTTAAATAGACTCTGAAACCATTTTATGCGTTTATTCATGTATTTCCTACACGTACAGGCTTGATAAGTCTGTACGTGTTTTTATTTTGAGGTGTGTAATATGGAAAATAAGCTCAAACTCTATGGGTTCAATAATCTCACAAAGTCACTTAGTTTCAATATATATGACGTCTGTTACGCCAAAACTCCGAAGGCTCAGCTTGAATATATCGCCTACGTTGATGAACAGTACAACTCCGAGCGAATAACCGATATCATGACTCATCTGACGGAGATGATAGGTGCACAGGTACTCAGTGTATCACGGCAGGACTACGACCCGCAAGGTGCATCGGCAACATTCCTCATTGCCGACGATACAATGGTACCCGCAGGAGGAAGCGAAACAGTCGCACATCTTGACAAGAGCCATGTCACAGTGCATACTTATCCGGAGTATCACCCCGATACAAGCATTGCGACATTCCGTGTTGATATCGACGTTGCTACCTGCGGAAAGATAACACCGCTTACCGCCCTTGACTACCTTATCGGCAGTTTCGATTCTGATATAATCACTATGGACTACCGTGTACGCGGTTTCACCCGCAATCTCGACGGCGAAAAGCTGTTCATCGACCACGACATCACCTCTATACAGAATTACATCGATGAATCAATACTCGACAAATATGATGCCGTTGATATCAACGTGTATCAGGCAAATATGTTCCATACAAAAATGCTCATAAAGGACATCATATTGCAGAATTACCTCTTCAATACGGATGTCCACGAACTTCCTCCGAGAAGCCGGCTTGATATCACAAATGCTCTCAGGAAGGAAATGATAGAAATATTCAGTGGAAGGAACGTGTACGGAAATGACTGAACTTTCACAGGTAAATGCGCCTATATATGAGGCTCTGCGGAAATTCCGGCGAATGAGAGTAGTTCCGTTCGATGTGCCCGGACATAAGCGCGGACGCGGAAACATGGAACTTACCGAATTTCTAGGCGAAGACTGCATGAACGTCGATGTCAATTCGATGAAACCGCTTGATAACCTCTGCCACCCCGTCTCCGTTATAAAGGACGCAGAAATGCTCGCAGCACAGGCATTCGGAGCAGCTAATACATTTTTCATGGTCGGCGGAACAACATCTGCCGTGCAGAGCATGATAATGTACACCTGCAAGGAAGGCGATAAGATAATCATGCCGCGAAATGTCCACCGCAGTGCGATAAATGCACTTATTCTCACAGGTGCAGTACCAGTATATGTAAACCCTGAC
>Ga0256407_10003386_pt1 | contig 28501 bp, 12 predicted proteins | sample RumenRJG_04DNA_FD_193489 | JGI IMG/M metagenome (GOLD analysis project Ga0256407, IMG submission 193489) | Bovine rumen microbial communities from Lethbridge, Alberta, Canada - RJG_04 | ecosystem: Host-associated > Mammals > Digestive system > Stomach > Rumen | place: Canada: Alberta...
ATTCGCGTTAATGTGGATGTTGGGGGAGTCAATATCTATTCAGATATTACTGTATCCGCTGAAAAGGAATTAAATCTTACTATTGGTAAAGAAATCTATATTGGATTTAAAGCAATGTCTGTGGCTACATTAAAATTGTAGTTCATTATATGGGTGAGTTCATGTTACAAATTGAGGTTGATGAGTCTAAATGTATTGGTTGCGGCAAGTGTTATGAGATTTGCCCTAAAGCAGCTAAAATTTGGAAAGTTACACGCGTTGCACGTATATTAGATTTGCGATATTGTCATGTCTGTACATTATGTGCAATGGAATGTCCTACAGACTGTATTAAAATCATACGTGATGGTCCAAAGGATTAAATGCTTTAATGTAAAACTAATTATTTTGTAGGTAATAATTATGAGTCGAATAGCTGATGTTGAAAGGAAAACATCTGAAACGGATATAAGAATTAAGATGGATCTTGACGGTGTGGGAAAGTATAACATTTCCACTGGAGTAAATTTCTTCAATCATATGCTGGAATCATTTTCAAAACACAGCATGATTGATTTGGACATTACTGCTGATGGTGATATTGAAATTGATGATCATCATACTATTGAAGATGTTGGAATTGTACTTGGCGAAGCTTTCCTGAAAGCTATTGGAGATAAAATAGGCATTAAACGAATGGCTCATGCAATTGTGCCTATGGACGAGTCTGTTGCAACGGTTGCCATTGACATTAGTGGCAGAAGCTACTGTAACATGAACTTGAACTTTAAAAATGAAAAAATTGGCGACATGACATCAGACATTGTCGTTCATTTCTTTGAATCATTCGCATCTTCGGCTAAACTTAATATATATGGTGAAGTTCAGGGTGTAAATGACCATCATAAATGTGAAGCTATTTTTAAAGCATTTGCAAAAGCCTTAAAAGATGCTATAAATATAGAACATGACCAGATGCCATCAACAAAAGGAGTTATCTAGTTAATGGATTCATTTCCATTATCTTATTTTTTTAGGTTAATTTTTAAAAAAAGTTAAAAAAAATAAGTAGATGTTAGTCTACTTATTCTGGTTTTGAGATTAAATCAGTTTTACGACCAGGGTTTCCTTCTTTCATGTGAGGAGTTCTTAAGACTGTGTCGTTGGATTTTTCTAATTCTCTTGCTTCTTGTGCTAATTTAGCAGCAGCAGCAGCGATTTCGTGTGCAGCAGCAACTAAAGGAATGAAGTTTTCGAATCCTTTGGTCATGAAACAACCTTTCATGTCTAAGTTTGCGACAGATCCAGCCATTTCGTATGCAGCGATAGCTTTTGCTTTTGCGTATGGGTTAGCAAATTCAGCAGCTTCTACAGCTTTTTCAGCAGTAATAATGAGTTTTGGTAATTCGATTTCTTCTCCAGCATCAGCAGCAGCAATTACGCCGTCAATGGTTTTTTGTACTAATCTTAATGCACCAGTTTCTGCTAATACTTTTAAGATATCTGCGTTGAAAATAGCCATTTCAGTTGGGTCTAACCATTCTCTTTTTGCACCAATCATTGGGTCAGACATTACAATAATGTAACCTAAACCTTGTTCGTCCATTTCATCTTTCTTACCTTTACCTGGTGCGTCACCAATGATGATTGCAGGTAAGTCTTTTTCAGATAAGAGTTCTCTTGCTTTAGCAGGACCAGGTGCTCCTGGGTTTGGTGAAATGAATATTGCGAAATCAGGTTCAAATGCGTCTATTTTAGGGACAACATCTTCTACTTGTTCTGGGTTCATTTTTGCTCCAGATCCAAATACTCTTACATCAATATTTGGTCTGTCTGCTCTTTCGTCTAACAACAAATCGATAACTGGTGAAGTACCAATGTTACCACTTTTTATAATAGCAATTTTAACTACCATATTAATTTCTCCTATATTTGTAATTATAGATATGATAGGAAAATTATTTAAATCTTATTATTTAATTATTTTATTCAAACTCATACTATTATTATAAAAAAATGTTATTTTATATAAAAATTTTATTAAAATTTGATTGTTTCATCATTTATAATAAAAAATTTTATAAAATTTTTAATTTAGTTATTCTTAAATATTGATAAAAGTTAAATAAAAAAAAGCAGTGGTTCCGACGAGACTCGAACTCGTGATCCCCTCCTTGTAAGGGAGGTATCATACCACTAGACCACGGAACCAACAATATATATTATCACTTTAATATTATATAAGTGTTTCGTTGATAAAGTATAAATAAAAATAAATATACATATTTATTACGTATAAATAATGGTGTGATAAATATGGCTTGGGATGATACAGCAAGTAAAGTATGGATGGACGGTGAACTCGTTGATTGGAAAGATGCAACAATCCACTCACTTTCTCATGTAGTCCATTATGGAACTAGTGTTTTTGAAGGTATACGTGCATATAATAATGAAAATGGTGTAGCTATTTTCCGTTTAAAAGAGCATGTTCACAGATTATTTGATTCTGCAAAAATATACAAAATACCAATTCCATATACTGAAGAAGAAATTGCAGAAGCAATTAAAGAAACTGTAAGAGAAAATGGATTAAAATCATGTTACATACGTCCTATTGTATTTAGAGGATATGGCGAATTAGGAGTTAATCCCTTAAACTGTCCTGTAAATGTTGTTATTGCGGCATGGGAATGGGGATCATATCTTGGTGAAGAAGGAATGGCTAACGGTGTAGATATTGGTGTTTCTTCATGGAGAAAACCTGCTCCTGATACCTTCCCTGCTTTAGCAAAATGCGGTGCTAATTATATGAACTCTCAATTGGCAAAAATAGAAGCTATTGAACATGGCTATGATGAAGCAATCATGTTGGATTATACTGGTTATGTTTCTGAAGGAAGTGGAGAAAACATATTTTTAGTGGAAGATGGTGTATTGCACACCCCATCACTCGGGTCTTCAAATTTAAAAGGAATTACTCGTGATTCAATAATTAAAGTAGCTAACGATTTAGGTTTAGAGGTTATTGAAGAAACAATATCTCGTGAAAGGTTGTACTTGGCTGATGAAGTATTTTTCACTGGAACTGCTGCTGAAGTCACTCCTATCAGATCTATTGACCATAAAACTATTGGCATAGGAAAAAGAGGTCCTGTTGCAGAGAAAATACAATCAACATTCTTTGATATTGTTGAAGCTAAAGTCGAAGATAAATTCGGATGGCTAGATTATATCTAGGTGTGGTAAATGAATATTTTTCAAGGAATTATAATAGGTATTGTTCAGGGATTAACTGAATTTTTACCTGTTAGTAGTTCTGCACATTTAATTTTTATTCAAAATCTTTTGGGTGTTGAAAGCTCTCTTGCTTTCGATACTTTTCTCCATTTGGGAAGTTTATTGGCAGTTTTAATCTATTTCCGTGCAGATATCATTAAAATGATAAAAGCATGGCTTTTAAGTGTTGGAGATATATTACAACATAGATTTTGGGAAGGATTTTATTCAGATCCTTATAAAAGAATATCATGGTACGTTATTTTAGCTACTATCCCTGTAGGTCTTGTTGGAGTCTTGTTTGAAAGTCATGTTGATGCATTGTTTGCCGGTGAATTATATGTTCCGGGATTTTTCCTGTTTGTAACGGGAACAATATTGTACTTGTCTCAAAGAATGGCTTCAGGTAAAATTGACATGTCTCATATGGGATGGTTTCAATCACTATTTATGGGATTAGCTCAGGCCTGTGCGATTATGCCTGGTTTGTCCCGTTCAGGAACAACAATTGCATCAGGTCTTGTAATAGGTCTTGATAAAGAATTTGCAGCTAAATTCAGTTTCATATTATCAATACCTGCAATTTTCGGCGCATTTCTTGTTCAATTTAAAGATATTGGAGTATCTATGGGTAGTGACGGTGTTGCTGTTATTTTAGGATTTTTAGCAGCATTTATTTCAGGATATTTTGCTATTAAATGGTTAATTGATTTAATTCAAAATAAAAGTTTGGATTTCTTTTCATATTACTGTTGGATAGTAGGTATTGTAGTATTTATGGGTTCAATTACCCACATATTCTAAAAAAAATAATAATGTAGTTTTTTAACTACATGTCTTTTCTATTTTTTCCCTTAATTTTTCTAAAGGAACACCACGTGCTAAAGCAGTAAACATTGCCCCACCAGCACCTGATCCTTCCTTTACAAATCCTTCAAGATAATTTTTCAATCCATCATGGGTTGATTCTTCAAATTTAGGGTCAACGGAATGAAGCGTTATATCTTCATTAATCTGTTTTAAAAGTCCGATTAAATCAGCAGTTTCATCACCTACAACAAAAACTGTTGTTGCAACGTTTATGTTTGAAAAATCAAAGCTAGGTTTAATTGATTTTATGACTGCACATGCAGCGGCCATTTGAGTTCCTCCAGCTAATATAATTGGAATCTGCTCATCAACACCTAAAACAAGCCCTGTGATTGCAGCTAAAGTTGGATCTCCTACAGCGCCAATGGCCTGAAGACCATCAATGTTATCGGTTTCTGGATTCAGTCCTGCATTTTTAAGACCTTCATCCACTATCTTGGTTTTCATGTCATGAGGATTATGCGGCATACTGCCGCTTACCTTTTCGTTTGCATCATATCCCAATGCTCTTAAAACTCCAAGTGCGGTTGTTGTACCTGCAGCAATACTTTCTCCAATAATCAACATCGGGTGGCGTCTTGCAAGCTCAGCACCTAATTCACGAGAATTTTCATATATTTCCAATGGATTTAAAACACCTTTTCCGGTTCTGATATCTCTTCCGTAATCGCTTCCAAGTTTCATGCATTCAATAGAAGGCTTAATTTTACAGCCGGCATCTGCAATAATAAATGGGATATCAGCTATTTCCAATGATGCTTTTGTAAGCATTGCAGGGGTTGGGGCAGCTGCTTTACCGACAACAGTCTGCGGAATTTCTTCCATACATCGGACATTGCCTAAAACCATTAGTTCTGCATCTGCAGCCGGTGTATATTCAGTTAATTCTGGGGATGCGCCTGCACCTGATAAGCCAGGTATTAAAGATGTTTCTGTAGTTCCGATTGTACAAATGAAAACGGGATCAATCACTTCTGCTAGATAATCCATTAATTCAGTTGATCCGTAAGTTGTAATTCCTTCTATCATAATTTTTCCTCAATCTTTTCTAGTAATTCTATAACTTTTTTATTTTGATTAATAATCTTCTGATTCTGTAAAAATATTCTATTCAAATAATCAGCAGTAGTTTTTTCAGGTTTTCTGTTGAACGTTTTACCGTCTCTTCCTCTTGGTGGGATACTATCGAGTAATTCGTTTCTGGCAGGTGCTTCTTTTGGTCTTGCAGGAATCATTCCCTTGCTTTTTTTACCGTCTTCCATCATTTCTTCAACATAACTGTGTGAGACTTCTTTTTTACCTTTTTCTTCTAAAAGCTCCATTAAACGATTATCAACAGCTTCTTCACCTACAAGCATTTCCTGTTCAACTTCATGATACAATCTCTTTTGAATATTGTATGCATCATAAATGGGAATACCTCTTTTTTGAGTTTCTTCTTTAAAAGCATCATTAATGTGAATATCCCCAGTTAACTTATTAACTCTTTTTTCTTCAATAGTGTTTGTGTTATAAAATCCCATGTTATATGAATATGTTTTCATTAATTAAATATTTTTTTTTACAGGTTTCTTGATTTTTCTAGTTCTAATTTCATCATCTATCAATTATTTATTAAATAGCTTCAATACTCAAAATTTCTATGATGATTAGTTAATTTCTATTATCTTTTAATTTTTTGAAAAAATATTTATGAATTTTGGTGATAATTTTTTCATTAACTTTTAAATATCTTCTTAACCTAAAATTAATATTGAGTTGATAAATTGATATGTTTAGGAATTGAAGGAACTGCAGAAAAAACCGGTGTAGGTATTGTTAATGATGATGGTGAGATACTTGCTATGGCAGGTAGTCAGTTATTCCCTGAAAAAGGGGGCATTCACCCAAGGATTGCTGCAGAACACCATGCTGAATGGATTCCTAAATTAATACCCGAAGCTATTGAAGAGGCAGGGATTAACTACTCTGATTTGGATTTAATCTCATTTTCACAGGGTCCTGGTTTAGGGCCTGCTTTAAGAATTGTTGCAACATCAGCCCGCTCCCTTGCATTGTCACTTAAAAAGCCTATCATTGGTGTTAATCACTGTATTGGACATGTTGAGGTTGGAAAACTTGATACGGGTGCAGTAAATCCGGTTTCATTATATGTCAGTGGCGGAAACAGTCAGGTCATTGCTTATGAAAGCGGTCGTTATAGAATTTTTGGCGAAACTTTGGATATAGCTATCGGAAACTGTCTTGATCAGTTTGGCCGTGAAACCGGTTTGGGCCATCCCGGTGGACCTGTAATTGAAAAATTGGCTAAAAATGGAAGTTACATTGATTTGCCTTATGTTGTTAAAGGAATGGACTTTTCATTTTCAGGATTATTGTCTGCAGCGTTAAGACAACATCAAAAAGGGGCCGATATTGAAGATATCTGTTTTTCACTTCAGGAAACAGCTTTTGCAATGCTTGTTGAAGTAACAGAACGTGCCCTGTCACATACACAAAAAGATGAAGTAATGTTGTGCGGAGGAGTATCAGCCAATTCCAGGTTGCGTGAAATGCTTAAAACAATGTCTGAAGAACATGGTGCAAAATTTTACATGCCTGAAATGAAACTTTGCGGTGACAATGGAGTTATGATTGCATGGTTGGGCCTATTGATGTGCAGAGAATTCGGACCAATGGATTTATCCGACACAGGTATTATACAACGTTTTAGAACCGATGAAGTTGATATACCTTGGATTGATAATACTAAAAGCTATTTACAATTGTCTGATGATCTAATAGCAAAAGGTGCCGAATCAAATATTATAAAAAGTTCATATATGGGAAAAAATGCTGTTATAAAGGCAAGAATTCCTAAAAGCTATAGAATCAAGGAAATTGATGATAAAATCAGAAAATCCCGATGTAAACTTGAAGCTAAATTGCTGTCTGATGCTAAACGGGCAGGTGTTAGAACACCTATATTATATGATGTTGATTTATCTGAAAAATCCATTTTAATGGAAGAAATTGATGGTGTAATGCTTAAGGATGTCATTGATGAAGATTTATCTTTTAAAGTTGGTGAAAAAATTTCCAAGCTTCACTCAGCAGATATTATTCATGGAGACATCACATCATCAAATATCATGCTTCAGGGCGATGATTTGGTATTTCTAGACTTTGGCTTAGGCCGTTATTCGGATTTGGATGAAGATAAAGCAGTAGATTTACTTGTTTTAAAGAAATCTCTTCAAAGTATTGATTATAAAAAAGCTATTAGTTATTTTAAGGCTGTTTTAAACGGATATTCTAATTCAAAAGTTATAGATAATATAACAGATATTGAAAGGCGTGGCCGTTATACTCACTGAATTTTCATAGATAATTATATAAAAAATTTAATTCATAACTATTTTTATGATAACATTTATAACTGGTAACGAACATAAAGTTATAGAAGCAGAGAATATTTTCAAAGTTCATGGTATTGAACTTGAGCATGTTGACTTAGGCTACATGGAACCTCAGGGAACTCTTGAGGAGGTAGCTATGTTTGGTGCAAAATATGCCAGCCATGAGCTAAATAGACCTGTGATTGTTGAAGATGCTGGTTTATTCATTAGAGCTTTAAATGATTTTCCAGGAACATATTCCCATTATGTACAGGATACATTAGGAAATCAAGGAATTTTAAAGTTATTGAATAATGTCTCTGACCGATATGCCGAATTCAGGTCAGTTATTGGGTACTGCACCCCCAATTCTGAGCCCAAGACTTTTTTAGGCAAGGTCATAGGAGAAATATCAGTTGAAGAAAAAGGAGATTTGGGATTTGCTTTTGATCCTATATTTTATGTGCCTAGTGTGAGTAAGACATTTGGCGAATTAACAACTGATGAAAAAAACCAATTTTCACATAGAAAAAATTCATTAAAGAAATTTATAGAGTGGTATTCCACTCAAGATTAATATTATATAATTTAGGTGTTATTTATGGCAAGACCAGAATGGGTAACTTATAGTAATGAAGAAATTGAAGAAATGATTTTAAAATTTAACAGAGAAGGTAAAAGTACTTCCGAAATTGGTATCATCTTAAGAGACCAATATGGAATCCCAAAAGTTAAAGATGTTACAGGTGAAAGAATTACTGAAATCTTAAAAAGAAACAATCAAGCTGGCGAATATCCGGAAGATTTAATGAACTTGATTAAAAGAGCTGTTAACATCAGAGACCACTTAAATGAAAATCCTAAAGATTTACACTCTAAAAGAGGTTTAACTATCATTGAATCAAGAATCAGAAAATTAGCTACATACTATGTAAATGAAGGCGAATTACCAGAAGGTTGGAGATATAATCCAGAAGAAGCAGCACTCCTTGTTAAATAGAGCTAATGAAGCTACTAAAATGCTCAAAGAGCATATGGAAAATGATGAAATTATTCGTATAATTTCACATAATGATGCTGATGGTATATCAGCAGCAGCTGTAATAGCGAATGCTTTAAAAGAAGAAAATGCTCAATTTCACACTACTATAGTGCCAAGACTAAAAGAAGATGTAATAAATCAGCTCCGCCATGAGCAACATGATTTATTCATCTTTTCTGACATGGGCAGTTCTTTTGTTAAAGAATTTAATACATTTAAAAGTGATGTTATTATAGCTGACCACCATCAAGTGGATGAAACAGAATCTCAAAGTAATGTGGTTCATGTCAATCCTCATTTATTTGAAATTGATGGCAGTAAAGATTTATCCGGGGCGGGCTCAGCATATTTATGTGTTCGCAATTTGGATAAGAAACATTTAGCTTATTTTGCACTTGTAGGTGCTTTTGGTGACATGCAGGGTCAAGATGGTTTTACTGGTGTTAATAAATTAATTTTAGATGATGCAAAAGAAACAAATTTGGAAATCAATGAAGATTTAAAAATTGTTTCTAAAGCATCAGAACCATTATTCAAATCCCTTGCATATACTTTCACCCCTCCATTGCCGGGAATTAGTGGGGATTTGGAAGGTGCAACTACTTTTTTAGAAAAAACAGGTTTATCTTATGGTATTAAATTTACTGATTTGGCTGATGAAGAAAAAGATGTATTGGCCGCTGAATTGATAAAAATAAATCCCGATATTTTTGGGGACTGTTATTTAATTCCAAGTGAAATTCCAATGTTGAGAGACCTGGAGGAATATGCCTACATTCTCGATGCTTGTGGTAAAAATAAAAAGTTCGGTTTAGGTTTAAGCATTGCTCTAGGAGAGCGAGAAAATGCACTGTTCAGCGCTACTGAATTACAGCGTAAATACCGTGACCAAATTGTAAAAGGCCTTGAATGGGTAAAAAGAGAAGGACCAATTCAATTAAGCTCATCACAATATTTATATAGTGAAGATAAAGTATTAAAATCTGTTATGGGCACTATTGCCAGTATTGGATTATCTGTTGAATTAATTGATTCATCCAAACCTGTATTGGGTCTATCAAGACTTCATAATGATATTAAAATTTCTGGAAGAACCACAAGAGAGATGGTTGAAAAAGGAGTAGATTTGGGAAAAGCTTTACGCGATAGTTCAAACAATTTCGGTGGAACCGGCGGAGGTCATGATATTGCAGCCGGAGCTATGATACCATATGAGAGTAAAGATAATTTCCTTCATTTATTTGATGAAATGATTGAATATCAATTAAATAATGATTAATATGTTTTTAACAAAAAAAGAAGAACAAATGTGTGATGGTGAATTTGGTGAAACCATCCGTAAGAGTATGGATATTTTAGTTGCTTTGGGTGATATTTATGGAGCTTCTAAACTGGTTGATATTACTTCAGCGCAAGTTTCTGGAGTTTCATATAAAACTATCGGTCAAGCGGGTTTAGAATATCTTGAAGATTTGGCTAGTGAAAAATTTGAATATTCTGGGATTAATGCTTCACTAAATCCTCCCGGAACTGATTTGGATAATTGGGAATCATTGGGTTTTCCTCGTGATTTTTCAATTAAACAAAATCAAATAGTGGATGCTTATGCTAAACTGGGAATTTCTAAAACATGTACTTGTACTCCATATTTGGTTGGAAATGTTCCTAGGTTCAGAGATCATGTTTCCTGGTCAGAGTCATCTGCAGTGGCTTATGTCAATTCTGTTATCGGTGCCCGCACTAATCGTGAAGGAGGTCCGGCGGCTCTTGCAGCAGCTATTGTAGGTAAAACACCACTTTATGGATTCCACTTAGATAATAATCGTAAAGCAAACTTAATTGTTAATGTTAGTACAGAGTTATCTGGTGCTGACTGGGGAGCATTAGGTTATATTGTTGGAAAAACCGTTGGTGGAGGAGTTCCTTATTTTAAAGTTAAAAATACTCCAAATAACAATGATTTAAAAACATTAGGTGCGGCTTTAGCATCTTCAGGATCTGTAGCTTTATATAATATGGAAAATGTAACTCCCGAATGGGATATTACGGATAAAAAAGAAGTTGAAGACATCATGTTTGTCAGTGATAAAGATATTCAGGCAACTCGTGAGAAATTAACAACAACTAATCGTGAAGCTGACTTGATTTGTTTAGGATGTCCTCATGCATCACTTGAAGAAATAAAGCAAGTTGCTAATATTGTTCGTGGTAAAAAAATTAAAAATAAATTATGGATTTGTACTTCAGTTTCTGTTAAAGCTACAGCAGATAGGATGGGTTATACAGAAATTATTGAAGCTTCTGGCGGTAATGTGGTATGTGATACCTGTATGGTTGTAGCTCCAATAGAAGATATGGGCTTTGAAGTTATAGGTGTTAACTCCGCTAAAGCAGCTAACTATGTTCCATCAATGTGTGGTCTTGATGTTGTTTATGATGATGTAGAAAAGCTTATTCACTTTGAATAAGTTTTTTTAACTTTTTTTAATTTTTCTCTTTTAAAATTATTGGATAATTGATTTTAATCACAAAAAAATGAGTTATAAAAAAACACTTTGCTTTTTTTGAAAAATTTTTCTTAAAAATTCTTTATTTTCACCGTTTTTTTTAAAAGTTTAATTTTATACAATAGATTTTTTTCAATTCTACTAATAAAATTTTAATTATTTAAATTTTTATTTTCAAGCGAATTATTTTTTTATTTTACGAACATGTCTTTTAAACATTTTTTTAGAATTAATTTTCTATTTTTAGATTTCATTTTAGTATTTATCAATTGTTTTCAAATTTTTTTATTTTAAAATTTCTTTCGTTTATTTAATTTTATTGTATAATGTTTTTTTTTTATTATGTTCTTTTTTTCTATATATAAATTTATACATTTTTTATTTTAATTGTATTTTGATTGTTTATAAATGTAATATTATTTGGACTTTTGTTTAGTCTAATTTTTATTTTCTGAAATGATTTTAATTTAGCTTTAATCATTAAAAAGTAAAACATTTATATGTCTTTTAACCAATTTAACTTCGGAACATTCGTTCTTTTATTTTTAATAAAGTTATACAATAGAAAAAATGGGGGATAAAAAATGAACATAAAGCAGATATTATTTTTCTTTTGCTTGTTTATGGTGTTTATTTCTGCAATGTCCTTAGTATGTGCTACAGATGAGGTTGCAGACTCAACAGTTTCCATGTCTGTTGATGATACACCAGTTATTCAAGCATCTAATACTCAAGAAGAGGTCCTTTCAGCAGATTCAGGATCATTTACGCAACTGGATGATGAAATCCAGAATACGCCGGTGAACAAATCTATTAAATTACATAATAATTATACATACTCTAGTGGTGAACGTGTGGGCACAGATGGTATTGTAATTAATAAAGACATTACTATTGATGGGGATGGCCACACAATTGATGGGGCTAATTTAGCATCTATTTTCCAAATTACAGATAATGCAAATGTTGTATTAAAAAACATTGTATTTTCTAATGCTCGCGGTAATAACGGTTCCGCAATTAGTCTATCTTCCAGTGAGAATGTTGAAATTATTAACTGTCAATTTATTAACAATTCTGCTTTAAATGGTGGTGCAATTTATGTTGCATCTGCCGATACTTCTTCTATATCCTCAAATTTTAATATTGTAGGCTCAACTTTTATTAATAATAGGGCTATAAATGGAGGAGCCGTGTATGTAAGCGGTACTTTAAAATATATCTCCTCCTCTATATTTAAACACAACTTCGCCATAAATGATGGCGGTTCGATATATTCAGATTCGGGCGGACGCATTGATGGCAATATATTTGAACATGAAACCGCAGGTCATGATGGAGGTGCAATATATCTAAATAGTATTATTGATTCGTCTTTGGTTGATCCTAGCATTCTTGAGGATTTGGGCTTATTTAATAATAGGATGGCTTACTGTAGTGCAGGTAATGATGGTGGTGCCGGTTTCTTCAATGCGACTCATGGAGCTATTAGAAATCTAACAGTTAATAGTAACGTTGCTAATCGTAATGGTGGTGCGATAGTATGGTTATGTTCTAATAGTAGTATAGTTGATACTACAGTATTTAATAATACTGCTACCTATGGTGATGGTGGAGGTATATATCTATATCCACCTAAATTATCATCTGTATATGATGTTGCCATAATTATGATGTATTCTAATTTTACATCTAATACTGCAGGTAATAGTGGTGGTGCTTTATACTGTGGTGGTCTATTCAGTGTTATACTTAACTCCACTTTCGCTCATGATAAGGCATATGATGGTGCTGGTATATACTTAGATGTTGGTGCAGCTATTAATCATTGTATATTTGATGGTGAAAATGCTATTAATGATGGTGGTGCTATTTATCTCAATGCAAGTAATACTATTATTTCCGGTTTTAGTCCATATATGCAGTTGATTATTGATAATGTGGGTGTAAGACATTCAGTAATATCCAATTGTATTGCTGGTCATGATGGTGGTGCCGGTTATGTATTTGGTAACCGCGGTGTAGTGGAAAATCTTACCATGATTAACAATACTGCTGGTCATGATGGTGGTGCCGGTTATGTTGTTGGTAACTATGGACAGTTATTCGACAGTCATTTCATCAATAACACTGCTGCTAATGATGGTGGAGCATTGTTCTGGGAAGGAGTAAACGGTACTATTGATAATATTCTTGTTGTTGATAATAAAGCAACCAATAATGGTGGAGGAATAGCTTTGGATGCTGCTTCTTCACAGGGAACTACTTCTATTTCTAATTCTTCATTCAAAGCAAATACTGCTGATTATGGTGGTGCAATTTATTGTTCTAACATGTTTACAAACATATTGGATTCAAACTTTGCCAATGATCATGCTAATTATGGTGGAGGTATCTACCTAGATTACGGAGCTTATATTCATAATGTTACAATGTTCAACGAAAGTGCTGTATATGATGGAGGAGGTATATATCTAAATTCTTCAAATACCGATTTGAGTCCAATTATTTTACAGCAACTTTTACTTGACAATAAAGTTGGGGTAATTGATTCAAAAATTGTTGGATGTATTGCTGGTCGTGATGGTGGTGCTGGTTATGTATATGGTAACTATGGTATTGTAAATAACCTGACAATGATTGATAACGTCGCTGGTCGTGATGGTGGTGCTGGTTATGTATATGGTAACTATGGTCGTTTATATAATTCCACAATGATTAATAACGTCGCTGGTGATGATGGAGGAGCTCTATTCTGGTATGGTAATGGTGGTACTGTAGACAATATTGCCTGTAGAGTAAATAAGGCTGAAGATAAAGGCGGTTCAATCTATATTTCCGGTTCTGATTTATCTTTCACAGACTCCATGTTCATTCTTACAAATGCTACAAATTATGGTGGGGCAATTTATATTAGTGGAGATAATGTTTTAATTAATAATTCCCTATTTGATAAATGCGGTGCTAATTTAGAACATGGTGGAGCTATTTATGCAGCAGGTACAAACACAACCATTTCAAATTCCACTTTCACAATGAATAAAGTCAATCTTACAACTGAAGCTCGTGGTGGTTCCATTTATGTTCAAGGTAATGATACTAAAATTATAGGTTCTGACTTTGATAAATGTACTGCTTACGAAGGTGGTGTTGTTTACATTAACGGTAATAATGTCGTTCTTGATAATCTTTCCTGTGCATTCAGTTTTGCTTCTAATGGTGGTGCTTTCTACATTAACGGTAATGATGCAACTGTTTCAAACACCAAGGTTTCATATAATAATGCTACTGATTATGGTGGAGCTATTTACGTAGCAGGTAATAACGCTTTGATTGATTTGGTCAACTTTGAAAAATGTATTGCTTATTATTATGATGGTGGTGCAATTTATGTCACTGGTTTAAATTCTACTATTTCCAATTCAAAATTTGCAGAAAATAGAGTTGACGGTTCTGAAGCTCGTGGTGGTTCCATTAATATTCAAGGTAATGTGACCAAGATTTTAAATTGTATATTTGATAAATGTACTGCTTATGAAGGTGGAGTTGTTTATGTAAATGGATACAATGTTACAATTGACGGATATTCATGTAACCGTAGTTTAGCAACTAATGGTGGAGCTATCTATATTATGGGGGATTATGTCAGTATATCAAACTTTAACATGTCTTATACTAATGCTACTCAATATGGTGGAGCTATCTATGTTGCAGGTGACTTTGTAAGTATTGATAATTCAAACTTCACTAGATGTATTGCTTATAATAATGATGGGGGAGCGTTATTCGTAGCTGGTTCAAATACTACAATTAAAAATTCAAACTTCATTGAAAATAGGGTAACCGGTAGCGATGCTCATGGTGGTTCTATATATATTCAGGGAGAAAATATCGGCCTTGAAAATTGTACTTTTACTCGATGTACTGCTTACGAAGGTGGGGTTATTTATGTTAACGGTTCTAATATAAGAATTGAACATTCTTCATCTGCTTTCAGTTTTGCAGAATCTGGTGGTTCAATTTATGTTGCAGGTAACAATGTAACTATTTGCCATTTCAACGCCTCTTTTTCCAATGCTACTTTAAATGGTGGTGCCATTTACATTGAAGGTAATTCTTCTAATGTATTCAGTTCAAGCTTTTTCCATGCTAACACACTTTTAGGAGGAGCTATTTACATCTCTGGAAATGGAGCCATTGTAAATGGATCAACTTTTGCTTATTGTATGGCTAATGGTACTTATCAAGGAGGAATTGGTGGTGCTGGTGGTTCTATTTACGTAGAAGGTGATGATGCAACAATTTCCGGTTCCGACTTTGAAATGTCCATGGCTATAAATTATGGTGGTGCAATTTATGTTGACGGAATCAATGCAAAAATCGATGGAGCTTCATTTGAAAATTGTAGTGCTATCCTTTATAATGGTGGTGCTATCTTTGTAAAGGGTATAAATGCCACAATATCTGATTCTAACTTTACAAGAAATAGAGTTAATGTTGCTAATTTTGCTCACGGGGGATCTATTGATGTGGAAGGGGACAATGCCTATATTTCAGGTTGTATGTTCGAAATGTGTCTTGCTTATGATGGTGGTATTGTCTATATATCTGGTAATAATGCTACTATTGACGGTTCTCTTCTCACTTACAGTTCCGCTTTTAATGAGGGTGGTGCAATTTATGTTGCGGGTAGTGATGCAACTGTTTCCAATTCTGTTTTGAATTTCAATAATGCTACTAATTATGGTGGTGCAATTTATGTTGATGGTGCTAATGCTCGTCTTGACGGTGATGTTTTCGCTAATTGTTCTTCTGATATGTTGAATGGTGGTGCTGTTTATGTTCAGGGTGTAAATACCACTATTTCCAATTCTAACTTTACAAGAAACAGGGTTAATGTTGCTAATTTTGCTCGCGGCGGGTCCATATATATTGCAGGTAACAATACTGAAATATTGAATTCCAACTTCGATTATTGTATTGCTTATGACGGTGCTGTTATTTACATTAATGGTACTAATGCCCGCATTGACGGCTCTTTATTTACTCACAGTTCAGCTATTAATAATGGTGGTGCAATTTATGTTGCAGGTAGTGATGCAACTGTTTCCAATTCTGTTTTGAATTTCAATAATGCTACTAATTATGGTGGTGCTATCTATGTTGATGGTGCTAATGCTCGTCTTGACGGTGATGTTTTCGCTAATTGTTCTTCTGATATGTTGAATGGTGGTGCTGTTTATGTTCAAGGTGTAAATACCACCATTTCTGATTCTAACTTTACAAGAAACAGGGTTAATGTTGCTAATTTTGCTCGCGGTGGATCCATATATATTGCAGGTAGTGATGCTAAAGTATTCAACACATCATTTGACCAGTGTATTGCATATGATGGTGCAGTGCTTTATCTTGAAGGAAATGATGCGGTAATAGATGGATCTAATTTCAAATATTCTTCCGCTTTTAATGAGGGTGGTGCTGTTTATGTTGCTGGTAACAACGCTATAATTTCAAATTCTATGTTTACTCTAAACAATGCAACGCAATATGGTGGTGCTGTTTATGTTGCAGGTAACAATACAAATATTGCTGGAACCACCTTCTTTAAATGTTCTGTTATTAGGATGAATGGTGGATCACTTTATGTTAAAGGTTTAAACACCACTATTTCTAATTCCAACTTTACTCAAAACTCCGCTAACGGTACTAATGCTCGTGGAGGTTCCATTGAAATTCAGGGTAATGGTACTAAAGTTTTAAGCACGATATTTGACCAGTGTATTGCATATGATGGCGGTGCTATTTATGTAACTGGTACTGATGCAGTTATTGATAATTCTTCATTCACTCGCTGTGCCGCTAGAATTAATGGTGGAGCCCTTTATGTTGCAGGTGACAATGCAATTATTTCAGACTCCAACTTTGAGTATAATAATGGTACTAATTACGGTGGATCAATTTACATTGAAGGAGACAACACTTTAATCATAGGCAATCACTTTGAAAGATGTTCAGTTGTTAACTACTATGGTGGTGCTCTTTATGTTGCCGGTTTAAACACTACTATTGCACATTCTAACTTTACTTTGAACTCTGCTAACGGTACTGATGCTCGTGGAGGTTCCATTGATATTCAAGGTGACGACACTACTATTTCATGCTGTAACTTCATAAAATGTGTTGCATATGAAGGTGGTGCTATTTATGTTAATGGTACTAATGCGATAATTGATAATTCTACTGTTACATTTAGTTTGGCTTTTGCAAATGGTGGAGCTATTTATGTTGCTGGTGAAAATGCGACAATCTCTAACTCAAAAATGACTTTAAATAATGCTACTGAATATGGTGGAGCACTTTATGTTGCAGGTAGTAACACTAATATTACTGATAGTGTATTTGACAGATGTACGGCTATTACTAAAAATGGAGGTGCTATTTACGTTGCTGGTTTAAGCACTACAATTTCATATTCCAACTTTACTCAAAATGCAGCAAATGGTACGGGTGCTCGTGGAGGAGCAATCGATGTTATGGGTAATGACACTACTATTTATAAATGTAATTTCGATAGATGTAATGCTTATGACGGAGGAACACTTTATATTAATGGTGAAGGTACCGTTATTGATGGTATGCACTTTAAATACAGTTTAGCGCTCCATGATGGCGGTACAATCTATATATTAGGTAATAATGTAACCATATCTAACACGAGCTTTGAATATACTAATGCTTCCCATAATGGTGGAGCAGTTTATGTAGCAGGAAACAATTCCAATATTGTTAATTCTTCATTCAATGTCTGTATTGCTAAAGATGGTGGTGACGGTGGTGCTATTTACATTGCTGGTGTAAATGCTACTGTAAAAGATTCCAAGTTCAATACTACTCAGTCAGCTCAGGGTAAAGGTGGCGCTATATTTATTGCTGGTGATAATGCTACTGTTATTGATTCTACTTTGGTTTTAGCTAATTCCACTTCCGGTGGATTTATGTATATTGAGGGTGATAATGTCCATATTCTTAATTCCAGCATGATGTTTTCATCTTCCAATATTGTTCCTAATGCTACAGGTAAAGGTAGGGGTGGTGCTATATTTATTGCTGGTGATAATGCGGTTATTTCAGCGGACTTTAAATTCACTAATGCTACAGGAGGTAATGGCTTGCCTGGTGATGGTGGTGCCCTTTATGTTGAGGGTAATAATGCAAATATTACTGGATCTACTTTCTTCACAAATATTGCTAAGAATGGTGGTGACGGTGGTGCTATTTACATTGCTGGTACTGATGCTAGTGTAGAGAATTCTTATTTCGATACTACCCAGTCTGCTCTTGGTCGTGGTGGTGCTCTTTATATTAAAGGTTATAATGCAGATGTTATCAATACTACATTTGTCAGGGCTAATTCCACTGGCGGAGGTATTATTTATATTGAAGGTGATCGTGCTGATGTTATTGATTGTACTATGATGTTTTCATCTTCCAATGTTCTTGAAAATTGTACTGGTGATGGTAATGGTGGTGCTATTTATATTGCTGGTGATAATGCCGTGATTTCTGTTGACGTTAAATTCACTAATGCTACTGGCGGAGAAGGCATCCCCGGTCATGGTGGTTCAATTTATGTGGCAGGTAATAATGTAAACATTACAGATTCCACATTCTTTGGTACACATGCAAGAAATGACGGTTTTGGTGGTGCGATTTATGTCATGGGTAATAATACATATATGAATAACGATACATTTGATAACGGTTTTGCATATAATGCAGGTGCAGTTTATATTGCGGGCAGTAATGCTATAATCAACATGTCTAACTTTGTTTCAAATAACTGTATGGATGACGGTGGAGCAATATATATTACTGGAGAAAACGGTAAATTGTTTAATTCCAATTTCACTCGAAATATTGCTGGAGATGACGGTGGTGCAATCTACTGGACAGGTAATGGCGGTGACATATATAACATCACTTGTTTCGATAACCATGGAATCAGTTCTACAGGCTCATCCAATGGTGGTACACTCTGTATTATAGGTAGTGACCTTAATCTTAACGCATCCAGTTTCGAAAAAACTCATGCATTAGTTGCAGGTGGAGCCATATTCATTACAGGTAACAATGTAAACCTTACAGACTCTTCATTTAAAAACTGTAATGTGTCCATGGATATTGAAGATACCGGTAAAAACTATGCAAATGGTGGTGGAGCGATTTATGTTTTAGGTAACACTACCAATATCTTGAACTGTGACTTTGAAGACACCAATGCCCGTGAAGGTGGAGCAATCTATATCCAAGGTCATACTGTTACAATCGGTAATTTAATATCCAATTCAACTAGTGCTTTACATGGTGGATCCATTTATGTTGAAGGTGAAAACGCAAAACTTCTGGATTCTCATTTAACATACAGCCATGCTAGCTTAGGTGGAGCTGTATATGTAGATGGGGATGACACGATTATATCTGAAACTTACTTTGCAAACAATAATGCAAGTTCTGAAACCATAACAGAATGCAGTGGTGGAGCAATTTATGTTAAGGGAGAAAATACAAATATTACGCATTCCACATTCGTAAATTCAACCGCTTACGGCGGAAACGGTGGTGCAGTATATGTTGGTGGTTATAAAACTACCATTGAAAATTCCGAATTCAATCATGTTAGTGCTCCAGACGGTGAAGGTGGAGCTATTTTCATTGCAGGTGACTCTGCAACCGTTAAAGATTCAACATTCAATGATACTCAAGCAGATTATGGTGGTGCTATCTATATTGGAGGATTCATGCTTGGAAGAGATGCTCATGTATTGAACTGTACAATAAATTCAACTTCATCTGATGTTGACGGTGGAGCAATTTACGTTGCAGGAGACTATGCATTAATTTCTGTTGACATTACTAATAGTGAAGCTATTGGTTTGGGAGCTGGTGAAGGATTTGGTGGTGCTATCTATATCGGAGGTAACCGTGCTAATATTACCGAATCAACATTCTACAACTGTAATGCTGGAATGGATGCATCCGGTGGTGCAATTTACGTTGAAGGAGACTATGCAAACATTGAAAAATCCTCATTTAACAAGACTTATGCCGATAAAGGATTTGGTGCTGGTGGTGCAATTGCTGTTGAAGGAAATAGGGCAGTTGTAAACGAATCCAACTTCACAAACTGTTATGCAATGTATGGTGGTGTGGTCTTTGTTGAAGGTCAACATACTAAAATCATCGGTTCTGATGTTGATGACTGTTACGCATTTATGGACGGCGGAGCAATCTATATTGTAAATGGTGAAGAAACAATCGTATCTACTTCTACTTTCGATAACTGTACTTCCATTGAAGGTGAAGGTGGTGCAATTTACGTTGCAGGAGACTATACTACAATTACAGATTCTAACTTTTCTGGCTGTAACGCTTCCTCACAAGATGGACTTGGTGGAGCTATTTTCATTTCAGGTGAAGAAACTACAATTCAAAATGCATCATTTGACAAATGTATTAGTGTAGATGGTGGTGCAATTTATATTGAAGGTAATGATGCACACATATCTGATTCCGACTTTGTTGGAAACAAATTAGTTAAATATAATGATGATGATAATTATGGTGGAGCTATTTATGTTAATGGTGAAAGGGCTCTCATATCTGGTTCCACATTTGAAAACCACACTGCTCAAACAGGTGGTGCAATATACATTAACGGTAAGGATACAACCATTTTAGATTCTAATTTCACAAATGCAAGTGCAGATTACGGTGGTGCAGTATTTATCCAAGGTATTAATGCTAACATTGATGGTGCTATCATTGAATACTGTATGGCAAATCATGATGGTGGTGCTGTTTATGTAAACGGTACTGATGCTCATATTTCAGCTGATTTCACAAACTGTGTTGCAAGTTCAATTGAAACTCCAAATATTAAAGGTAATGGTGGAGCTATTTATGTAAACGGTACCAATGCAGATATTCACGATGCAACCTTTAAAAATTGTACTGCTTTAAATGATGGTAACGGTGGAGCTATTTATGTTGCAGGTATAAATACTGTTGTTGAATCTTCCAAATTCGAAAACACCTCAACCACTTATAATGGTTTGGGCGGAGCTATTTATATTGAAGGTGAAAAGGCTCATGTAATCACTTCAGACTTTAATAACACTCACGCTCGTGATGGTGGGGCTATTTATATTTATGGTGTAAACGCAATTGTCAGCGATTCCACTTTCGAGAATACTCTTGTTGGTTCTGGAATTGAATGGATATATGATGGTAATGGTAATGTAATTGGATTTAAAGAGGCTATTAAAGGCGATGGTGGAGCTATTTATATTTATGGTGTAAATGCTACTATTGAAAATGCTTCAATCATTTCAAGTTCTGCAACTCATAAGGGTGGAGCAGTCTATGTGGAAGGAGATGAAGCAACAATTTCAGTAACTTTATATGATTCTCATGCAGGTATAAGTGAATCTTCAAATATTGTTCCTAGTTCATTTAACAATAATATTGTTGTTATTAATAATAATATTAATTCAATGATTAATCGCGTGAATAATAATGTAATTATTTCTAAAGATGATTTAAACAGTCTCAGTTCAAATATAAACAATGTTAAAAATAAAATAGATAGTATATTTGTAAATACTGAATTCAATCAAGATAATTATGATGCTGTTAATGCTGCTGTGTCTGCATTATATTCATCATTAAATTCATATGTGGCGATGGGTTCAGATGTGGGTAATTCATTAATGCCGTATTATGAAAATATTCGAAAAGATTTAGATAATATTTCTTTAAATAAAAATTATGCAGAATTTAACAATCCTTTAAAAAATAATATTAAAAACAACTTAACTTCAATGATTTCATATATTAATTACGTTTTAGATCTTAATAAGACATTATATGAAATTAAAGATGGCGCAGGAAAAATATTTAATAATCCTGTTGATTATAATTCAGTTAATAATCGTATTATTCAATTAAATCAGAAAACGTATGCTGTAAGTAATGATATCAATATGTTAGATCAATATGGCTCTCAATTAACTGATATTGCTACTAATAATTCTATTGTTCAAACTCAGTTAATCGATATCCAGTATCGTATTAATAATTTACATGATAATGGAATGAGAGGAGACGGTGGTGCAATTTATGTTAATGGAGATAACATATTAATCCACGATTCCACATTTACTAATACAGATGTTAAAACTGGTGGTGATGGTGGTGCTATTAATATTGCTGGTGAAAATGCTACGGTAAGAGATTCATCTTTCGACGGTAGTAAAGCTAAAGATGGTGCTGCTATTTATGTAACAGGTAGTAATGCAGAAATTTTTGATTCCAATTTCACTAATATGAATTCAAATATTAGTGGTGGTGCAATTTATGTTGCAGGACACAATACCAATATTTCCGGAGATTCATTTGACTCTTGTAATTCTATAGGAACTGGCAATAATGTTGGTGGTGGAGCAATCTATATTGTAGGTGATGGAACTTACGTTTCAGATTCTAACTTCACCATATGTAATTCTAACAAAGAGGGAGGAGCTATATACATTGCAGGTAAAAATACTGATATTCTCTCCTCTAATTTCACCAAGAACCATGCAGAAAATCGTGGTGGAGCAATCTATATCCAATCTAATTTAGGTTTAAACACCACTGTGGATGGATGTTACTTCGCTGAAAACACAGCTAAATCATCTGCTGGAGCATTACACATTTCAGGTACAAACACCACTGTCAACAACACAGTGTTCATTGATAATGATGGTGGATCAAACGGTGGAGCTATTTATATTGATGGTATTAATGCTACTGTACAGTATTCAACTTTAATTAGAAATACAGCTACAAGTCATGGTGGAGCTATCTACTGGGTAGGTGGTCACGGTGGAGATTCAATTATTGGATGTTACATTGGTAATAATAGTGCTACTTCTTGGAATAATGCATTGGGAGGCGGAGTCTATTGGGATATTGGTAATGATGTTACTCCTGGTGGTTTAATAAAAGATACGGTCTTTGATAGTAATTATGCCGGAAAACACGGTGGTGGTATGGACTGGCACCGTACTGTCAACAGTACTATGGAAAATTGTACTTTCATTAATAATTTCGCTGTAAAAGATGGTGGTGGTTTCTACTCAGGTGATACTCAACAAGCAGCTTTAAGTGTAAATATTACTATAAATGGTTGTAAATTTATTAACAATACAGCCACCAATGCTGGAGGGGGAATTTCTCTTCAAATGACTGAGTCCCATATACTTAATTCACTATTCGTTGATAATAAGGCAGGATTTGGTGGATCTATATTGATTAAAGATATAGTAACTAACAATAATGAAATAATTAATTGTACTTTCATCAATTCCACTACTATAAAGGGCCTTGCTGAAACTCAGCTTGTTGGTAAGGGTGGTGCAATATTCGTTAGAGACTGGGGCATTTTAGTTGCAAACTCTACTTTCATTGATTGTAATGCTACTGAGGGAGGAGCAATCTTCTGGGATGGTGGTGCAAACTACAATAAAGATACTCCTGATGATATATACGATAAAAATCATCCTAATAATAAAAACAATTATGTTGGTAACAATGGTGTTGTATCTAATTCCACATTTATTAACAATAATGCTACTAGGGGTGGTGCTATCTGCTGGACAGCTCCTAATGGTTTAGTTAACAATTCCACTTTCATCGGTAATAATGCTACTGATGGCGGTGCTATTTACTGGAAAGGTGGAGTCGAATATATGAACGTGAATTATAATTATCCTAAATCATTTGCTGTTCATGGTATGAATGGTACAGTTACTGATTCAACATTTACTGAAAATACTGCTGTAAATGGTGGTGCTATTTATTGGGCTGGTGAAAATGGTACTGTATCTAACTCAGTATTCAACGAAAATTATGCTGAAAATGGTGGAGCTATTTTATGGAAAGAGATTATACAAACCGCAAAAGGCAGTGGCCATCAAAAAACCGTAACAACCGGTAGAAACGGTGTTGTATCTAATTCCACATTCTTCGCTAATAAAGCTAATTATGAAACCGGTAAAGGCGGTGCTCTATACTGGAACACTTCGTCAAGTAACATTACTGATATCACTTTCCTAAACAACACTGCAAGTAAGGGGGGTGCTGTCTACTGGGTAGAAGGAGATAAAATAGACAACTCCACATTTAGATTCAATAAAGCTCATAGAGGTTCTGCATTATATGCTGATTCATCCATGGATGTGATGGATATTATTGATTCAACATTCTTGGAAAACAGAGCAGATTCCTATAAATTTGATCATTATAGCTTTGTAGATACTGCTGAGGGTCTTTATGTAAGCGTATACTTCAGAGGTAATGACAATATCATTAATGCAATTTACAATGATGGTGGTGAAGTATACTTCACTGATGTCACATACTTGGGTGACGGTGGAGAAAGCTATACTGGATCCAATCGTAAAACTCCTGTAAAAACAGATAATATTCCTAGTGACCCTAATATATTCTATCAAACTGACTATGAAGTGTACCAAGATGTAAATATTGTGCTTTATGATGCAGTAAATAATGTACTGCTTAATGATAGCTTAAAAACAGACAAATTTGGTAAAGTTTCATTCATTGCTGAAGGTGTACATGATGAAACTGAGCTTAAATTAAAAATGGAACACCCTGAAGATAATTATTACACTTACCTTGGTATGAGTAGAAATGGAGAATTAGTATACATATTGATTGATACTGTAGATATTGATTGTCTTGATGATGAAATTATCAATATTACAGTAATGCCTCAAAATAAAGATAGAAATGATGCTCCAACAGGTAACATATCATTATGGCTTAATGGAGAGTTAATTGCAAGTAATGTTGTATTAACCAATAATACTGGGGACCGTTTCTCAACTGCATCAGTAGTTGCTTCTAAATTGAAAACTGGCCATTATGAAGTATATGTCACATATACTGGAGATAAAACTTACTTCTCACAAGAAAATTCATCTTCATTCAATGTAAGGGAAATTAATCCATCTATCATTATTGATACGGAAGATATTTTTGTTGGTGAAAATGAAGCAATCAACATCACTGTAAGCCCAACCAATAAGGTAACCGGTACAGTATCAGTTTATATTGACAGTGAGTATATTGGAGATTTACCTCTTAATGATGGTAAAATACAAATTAACAGTGATAAATTTACTGCAGGTCCGCATCACGTAATTGGAATTTATAATGGTGATGAGAACTTTGAGATTGTACGTAATACCTCATCTTTCATAGTTAAAAAACATGATCCATACTTTGTGATAAATGCTCAAAACATATATGTAAATCAAACAGAATACATTTGGGTTTACCTTCCAGATACTGCAACTGGATTTGTACACCTAAAAATAAATGGTGAGCAATATTATCTTAACTTAACTGAAGGTCAAAGAGATATAATTCTTCCTGTATTGTTTGATGAAGGTACATATGATGTATGGGGTAATTACTCCGGTGACGATTACTGGTACAGTGCAATAAATACAACCAAATTCACAGTCTCAAAATATAATATTAATTTAACTGTTGATGATGTTGTGATGACTTATGGTGAATCAGATAAAATCAATGTAACTCTTGAGTTTGCAGATGCAACTGGAAATGTAACAATAAGAATAAATAATACTTTAAGAGTATTTGAAAATGTTCCAATCATTGGTGGTAAAGCAAGTGTTAATATAAGTGGACTTAATGCTGGAAACTACACTATTGATGTAATATATCCTGGTGATAGAAAATATTATGGAAATACTACAAAAGGAAAACTTACAGTTAATAAAGCTCCAATTCCAGTTATCATTGTTCCTGAAAATATCTTCTTCACTCAAGATGAAAATATCATTACTTATGTAAACACTACTGGATCAATATACATTAAGATTAATGAAACTACATTAGATTCAGAAATTATACGTGAAAATAGAAAATATGCTACATTCAACCAACCGGGCTTAATTCCTGGTGTTTACACAGTTGAAGCATTCTTCTCTGGAAATCAAAACTACCTGGAAGGATACAATATTACAACATTTGTCGTATATAAATTAAACAGAACAATTGAGTTAAAAGTCCATGATATTATTTATGGCGATTATGAAGACATCCAGACATTTGTAAATGCAAGCGGTAATGTAACGTTTAAAGTAAACGGTCATGAAGTAACTGTTGAGCTTAAAGAAGGTAAAGGTGGTGAAGGAATTTTAAGAGCCACATTAAATGCAGTAAATGACTTTAAAGGAAAATCCACCTTAAACGTTTATAACTTGCCTGTAGGAAGATATCCTGTTGAAGTAATCTATAATGGTAATGAATATTATAACCCTATTTCAACCACTGGTGTTTTCAATGTTCTTCCTTTAAACACTACTTTAACTATTAATCCTCAGGACATTTTCGTATGGGATAATGAAAGTCTCAGTGTTACAGTCAAAGACTTAAACAATAATGTTATTAAAAATAATATTACCGGAAATATTACTATAGATATTAATGGTGTCCAATACAGTGAGAAAATTGAAAATGGTGTTGCAAGATTCATAATTCCTGGCTTGACTTTAGGACACAAGGTTGTTTGGGCATTCTATGACGGTGACCAAAACCATACTGGAAACAGATCAGTTTCCTCATTTGAAGTAAAACCAAGAGTTCCTGTTGTAAACGTTACTGCTCAAAACATTATTGTTGGTCAAGTGGAAAAACTCCATGTGGAAATCCCGGCTAATGCAACTGGATTTGTAATCATAACAGGTAACTTCACTAAAAATGGAATTTACGTTTCTGAATTTGAAAATGGTATGGCAAACATTTCAGTCTATGATTTAGCTAGCGGAACTTACAGTGTACATATCAAATATTATGGTGGAGGCAATGACAACTACACCATAGCCGAAGCTGATACAGTATTTAAAGTATCTGGAGAAGACACTCCTATTCACATAGATGTTGAGGATATTTACTACAGACAAACTGCCAACATCACTGTAAGTGTCAATGATGGAGTAACTGGATTAATCACAATTAAAGTCGTCAACGGAAGTGGAACCATTAGAGAAATCACCTTGCCTGTATCAAAAGGAAAAGTCAATCTATTGGTTGATAACTTGGCCGTTGACGATTATACAGTTTATGCAGATTACCTAGGAACCGATAAATATCATGCAAACAGCACCAGTAAAGTATTCAAAGTCATGAAGATTGCTCCTACAATCACTATCGATTCTGTAGAGACAAATTCAATCAGAAATGCTACTGTTGTTGTTCACATCACTCCGGGAACTACCGGAAACGTGACAATCACTGTAAACAATAAGAAATACAATGGCACTATCGAAAACGGCGTTGTAAGAATAGTCATTGATCAATTGAATTCAGGCAATTACACAGTTGATGCATATTATGCTGGTGACAGAAACTTTACTGAAGCGTCAACTACTTTAGAAAATGCTGTTAATGTCTTCAGATACTCTTGTTACATCATGAATGTCACTGCTGAAGATACTAAAGTCGATTTAAATACTACAATAATCGTTAATGTTCCTTATGATGCTGTTGGTAAAGTGGCTATTTATATTAATAATACATTTGCGGGTTATGCTACTATTGAAAAAGGTGTTGCTAAATTAAATGTAACCAAATCTATTTATGGCAAATATGTTGTTAATGCGACATTTATGGATGACAAATATGCTAATAAGACCGTAACTACTAATTACCATGTATTTAAATGGGAAACTCCTATCAAGATTACTGTAATTAATGAAACTAGCCTTTATGTCGGTGATGTCGTAACAATCGTTGCAAGTGTTCCAAAAGATATTACAAATAATGTAACTATTAGAATAGCAGGAAAATCATACTCCAGTAAAGTCATTGATGGAAATGCAACATTCAAAGTAAGCAACTTAACTTACGGTGATAAGACAGTCACTGCAATCTATGACGGTAACTACAAATACTTATTCAATGCAACTACTCATGACTTTGCAATTGCTAAACGTCCATCTACTGTAATCGTGAATACTACGGATATTAATGTCGGTGACGTTGCAGTAATCAACGTAACAGTTCCGCAAAATGCAACTGGACATGTTGTAATCAGTGTAAATGGAACTAACTACAATGTAAATGTAACTGGTGGTAAAGGATTAATTAATGTCACTGGATTGACTTCTGGTACTTACAATATTAATGTAACTTACATTGGTGATGAACAATACATGCCAAGCATAAATTCAACAACATTAAAAGTATCCAAGGTTCCTTCAACTATTACTGTTGCTGTAAATAACATTACTGTTGGTGATGTGGCTATTATTAACATGACTGTTCCTAAGGATGCTACTGGAAATATAACC
>Ga0256407_10003387_pt1 | contig 28500 bp, 26 predicted proteins | sample RumenRJG_04DNA_FD_193489 | JGI IMG/M metagenome (GOLD analysis project Ga0256407, IMG submission 193489) | Bovine rumen microbial communities from Lethbridge, Alberta, Canada - RJG_04 | ecosystem: Host-associated > Mammals > Digestive system > Stomach > Rumen | place: Canada: Alberta...
CTCAGCCAGCTGACTGGCCTGCGTGTTGACCAGCTACACCAGGAGTACGACGACCTGATGAAGCTCATTGCCGACTTGGAGGAAATCCTGAACAACCCCGAGCGCTGCAAGCAGGTCATGAAGGACGAGCTGCAGGAGGTGAAGGAGAAGTATGGCGACGAGCGTCGTACAGAGATTATCCCCTTCGACCACGAGTTCAATGCCGAGGACTTCTATCCCGACGATCCTGTGGTCATCACCATCTCGCACATGGGTTACATCAAGCGCACCCACTTGGACGAGTTCCACGAGCAGAGCCGTGGCGGCATGGGCTCTAAGGCTGCCCGCCATCGCGACAATGACTTCGCAGAGTATATCTATCCTGCCACCATGCACAACACCTTATTATTCTTTACGCAGAAGGGTCGTTGCTACTGGCAGAAGTGTTACGAGATTCCCGAGGGCGACAAGAACTCGAAGGGCCGTGCCATCCAGAACATGCTGAACATCGAGCCCGACGATGCCATCAATGCCGTATTGCGCATCAAGAACTTCAACGATGACGAGTTCCTAAAGACCCACTACGTCATGTTTGCCACCAAGCAGGGTATCATCAAGAAGACCCGTCTGGACCAGTATCGCAACGTTCGTGCCGCTGGTGTTCGCGCCATCAATATCAACGATGGCGACGAGGTGGTAGGCGTTCGCTTGACCAATGGCCATAACGAAATCCTGCTGGCTAACCGCAACGGTCGTGCCGTTCGCTTCGATGAGAACGATGTCCGCACCATGGGCCGTGTCTCTACCGGTGTCATCGGTATGCGACTGGATGGTGGCGACGACGAGGTGGTAGGCATGGTTTGTGTCAACGACCCGCAGACCGAGACCATCATGGTGGTCAGTGAGAACGGCTACGGCAAGCGCTCTGAGGTGGAGGACTACCGCAAGACTGCCCGTGGTGCCAAGGGTGTGAAGACCCTCGCCATCACCGAGAAGACCGGTCGACTGGTAGCCATCAAGGTGGTGACCGACGAGAACGACCTGATGATTATCAACAAGTCGGGTGTGCTCATCCGTCTGAAGGTAGCCGATGTGCGCGTCATGGGTCGTGCTACCCAGGGTGTCCGTCTCATCAACCTCGCCAAGAAGAACGACGTCATCGCCAGCGTCTGCAAGGTGATGTCCAGTCAGGAAGAAGACGTTGAAGAGGCTGAGGTGCTGAACGAGGAACTCCCCGAGTCAGCTGCCCCTGAAACAATAGAGACCAATGAAGAATAAACTTTATAACCAAAATTAAAGACTTATGAAAAAAATGATGATGATGGCAATGATGCTGGTAGCCAGCGCTACCGCCTTTGCCGGTGACAGCGACGCCCTCAAGGCAGTCTTGAAGTCAAAGAACTATGCCGAAGCTGCTCAGCTTGTTAAGCAGAGTGTTGGTCAGATGGCCAACGATGCTGAGAAAGCCAAGGCTTACAATCATCTGGTAGACCTCGCCATGAACAAGGTTGTCAAGCAGACATCTATCATTGCCGAGAATCAGCTGGGTATGCAGATGGGTCGTGATGCCAAGGAGATTGTTCCTTACGACACTCTCGGACTGGCTGATGCTATTTGCGAGGCCATCTACGATGCTATCGAGTGTAACAAATACGACCAGCTGCCCAATGCCAAGGGTAAGATTGACCCAAAGTTCGCCGAGAAGAATGCTGCCCGCATCTGGGCCGTTCGTTCACACCTGGTGAATATCGGTCAGGAGCAGGCTCACCACGAGACCAAGACGCTGGCCCTGAAGTATTGGGGTGCCTTCGTTGACTCTGGTACCAATCCCCTCTTCGACACTCAGAACCACGAGCCCGAGAAGGAGTACTTCGGACAGGTTGCCCTCTTCTCTGGCCGCTATGCTTACGAGGAGAAGGACAACGAGCGTGGTGACCGTTACATCGCCATTGCCAAGAAGGATCCTTCACAGGAGAAAGACGCTCTGGCCACCCAGCTCTACTACATTCGTACTGGTCTGACCACTCACGCTGACTCTGTAGCCGCCATCAACAGAATGAAGGCCCTCTACGAGTCTGATCCTGAGAACGACGCCCTGCTCGACGCCCTGTTCAGCATGTACGATGGTGCTCGCGACAAGGCTGCCCAGGCTGCTCTGCTCGATAGTCACCTGGCTAAGTATCCCAACAGCTTTGCTGCACTGGCCAACAAGGGTCTGATGGCTATGGGCGAGAACAATGCCGAGAAGGGTGCTGAGTGGCTGCGCAAGGCTGCCGCTTCTAAGCCCGACAACGCTGTCGTTTACACCTATCTGGGCATCTGCCTCAGCTCACTGGCTGCCACCACAGAGGACGGTGCCAAGAGCAAGGACTACTACAAGCAGGCCATCGACGCCTTCGACAAGGCTAAGGAGCTGGACCCCGACAAGCAGATGGCTAACTGGGGTTACAACCGCTATCAGGCTTACTACGGCCTCTATGGCGAGGACGATCCTCGCACCAAGGCTGCCGAAGCAGACAGATAATTTTTTTATACATTCAAATTATTTTTAATTTTACAAAAAGAACGATTTGGAGCTTAGATGTGATATCTGGGCTCCAATTTTTTTTGTGCATAAAAAAGAGGCTGCTCGAGTGAACAACCTCCTTTTTTCAATCCTTCAATTCTTGAATTCTTCAATTCTTTCAGGATTAGTCAACGGTAGTGCCTCCGTTGTTGTCACCTCCGCCACCGTTGTCGTCACCTCCTCCGGTGCTGCCACCATTGCCATCACCGCCGCTGGGTGTCAGGGAACCGTTGCCACCACCGTTCTGACCACCGTTCTGGTTGCCGCCGTTCTGCGTGCCGCCGTTGGATTCGCCGTTCTCTGTAGAACCACTGTTTCCACCCTTGGCCTTGGCAATCTGCTCGCGGGTCTTGTCAGTCCAGCTCAGCTTCACATCCTTCTTCAGCTCGTCGCGGTTGAACTCACCGGTGCTCTGTGCCAGCAGCTTGATGGTCTTCACGGCAGCACCTGTCTTCGCACCCTCAGGCAGCGTGCCGATGGTTGCAGTAGCCTGCTTGTCGGTCTGAGCATCGTAGAGGGTCTCCAGAGCATTGGCCTCGACGGTGGCCTTGAAGATAGCCAGGTCGGGAATCTTCACCGTGTTGCCGTTCAGCACCTGCTCGCGGACACACTTCACAAAGTCAATCAGGATACCCGTGATCAGGCCCTCCGAGAAGGCCGTGTTGTGCTCAGCCATGTGCTTCGCCATCTCCTGGATGCCCAGCGTCTGCTTGTAACTCACTCGGGCATACAGCTTGCCCGCCTGTTCCGATTCTGAGGTCTCGGTAACCTTTGAAAGATAAAGTTCAATCATACCTTTTCTTGTGTTTTTCGTGGTATTAGAAACTCGTTGGACCAGCTACATCGGGTGGCCCTTCCCGCCTTGCAAATCACTCTTGATTTACAATGCAAAGATACTAAATAATTTTCAAATTACCAAATATTTACCCAATTATTTTTAAACTTTTTCTTGAATGGAAAAGTGCACAATAGGGTCGGTTCTCCTGTGCACTTTTAACATTTCAAGGCTAATAACCCTGCGTAATTCAGCGATAAGGGTGGGTTATCCGGCAATAAAAGTTGGTTATTGTAGGACTGGGGATTGTGACTCACAGAAATGCGGAAAGTAGGAAAGTAGGAAAGTAGGAAAGTGGACATGAAGCAGTTTCTGGGGGCGGAAAAGAGACATTATATGTAGAAGTTCTTTTAAAATTATTATTATTACCATTATTATATTTATTCTATTATTTATTTATATTCTATACTCTAAAACACCTTTATGTCCACTTTCCTACTTTCCTACTTTCCTACTTTTTTCTTACATACTAAAGGCAGGTGTCGGTTCTTTGACCTACGTCAGTGTGTGGCTTCGCAATCTCAATGATCCAGTCACTTCCAAACTTTTTCTTCTTTTTCCTTTGTTGTTTCAAGAATAATGACTATATTTGCAACAAGAAATGTAATTGAAGATGCCTAAGATACTATTATATAGAAGAAAAAAGAGTTGATTATGTATAATAAAGAAGGATATTGGGACGTGACGCCAAAGATAACGCGGTTGTCATTTCCTAAGCGAGGGAAATTCCAGGTTGACCTGCAGGACGGACGTTCTGTAGTAATGCCCGTTTCAGCATTTCCTTCGTTGAAGAAGGTTCCTGTCAAGGAAAGAGATAAGTGGTACCTAATGGGCGGTGGTGTCACTTGGGATTCTTGTCCTGAGGTCATCCATATCGAACAGATATTGGGAAACTATCAGAACTATGCCCACGAAATAGCATAACAAATAAATAATGTATAACCCTTAAAACCGAAGATGCCTATGGGCTGAGAAAAATATAAAAAACATATAGGATGAATATCCACTTTTAGATTCTTGTTCTCAAATATCGCCAATATTAAATATCAAGAGCTGAAGTTGGAGTTCACGCTGAAAGGCGTGGGTATTACTCCTTTAGGATAGTTGGCGTTTGGCGACGCTTTGAGAACGTAGACGAAGTAACTTGTCCACGTTTTCTTTTTGTGTGTATTGAAATAACCTATAATAACTTAAAACAATTTGATTATGAAGAAACAAATACTATTAATGATTCTCTCGCTTCCGTTGGTGGCAATGGCAGGGAATATGGCGTTTGTGATTGAGTTATCCAACGGAACGACAGCAAACTTTCTTTTGCAGGACAAGCCCACGCTGAGAATGGAGGATACAAAAATCAATATCTCTACCAATACGGTACAAGCAAGCTATGAAAAAGCCGAGGTAAAGAGATTCTATTTCACGAATGAAGCTTCTGGCGTGAAAAAGATGGCACCCAACAATATAGTCTATAAACAGATTGACGGTGACCGATTTGAGATTATTGGTCTGTCTAAAAATGAGCAAATAACAGTCTGCGATATAACGGGTGGACTAATTTGTGATGTAAGCCGTACAAATGATAAGGCTACAATAAACCTTAGTGGACATAAGCAGGGAGTATATTTAATTAAAGTAGGCAATTGTAAAACCATTAAAATTATAAAGAAATGAGGAATCAATTTATTTTAGCATTGACCACAATGATCCTGTCGTATACACAAGAGTATAACACAGAGAATAGAATTATGAAAAAATCGATTTTTCTACTTGTGTTAGTTTTATTTAACTCATTGTTTGTCTTAGGACAGACAAAGTACAAAATGGTTATTGAAACCAATAACGGGGCAAAGTATAATTACAATACGAACGAAATAAAAATTATAACGTTTGAAATTGATGAAGGTGGGGATGAGAATCCAGACAATGACAATGGTACAAGGGCATACTTCGCCTATCAGAACCCTGTGCATACACTCGTACTGGGTAACGATATTTACGATAACTCTTTGGATAATGCTCACAAGTGCCGCATCTGGTCTACTATGGGTGGTGCATACAGTGGATGTGACGCAGTGGTTAGCGTGATTATTGACGAGTCACTCTGTAACAATCTCTATTTCCTAGATGATCGTGGATACGAGCGTGCAAAGGTGCTTCCTATGCCTCAGGACTACTATAACTACGATGAGGTGAAGAATGCCACCATCAATTACAACGGTGATTCTCGTGGCTATCTGGAAATCCAGTTTAAGGATGCTTATTTCAATGACCCTCAGTCCATCTATACAACATATGTGATTCCTGTTAGAATGACGGGTGTGACGGGCTTGGGTGGTATTTTTACTGGTACGCCGAACGTGGAAGATCCTGTCCGTACAAATCCACAGGATTGGTCAGTACAGCCTAAGGACTATATACTCTACTGTGTCAAATATATGAATCCTTGGCAGGGTAAGTATATTCGTCGTGGTGTTGACTTGGTGACAGAAAATGGAGTTACCACGAATATAGTTCGTAAAGATTTTTCTCTTATAAACTATAATCCAGGGTATTATGAAGGTAACCCTGTCAACGCGAATGATGAGGTTTGTGCTATTACCACAAAAAACATGAAGCAGGCTATCTTCCCTGTATCGTTCAAGACTTCAAATGCTTATATCGCATGTAACCTTATTCTTACCTTTGAAGGTAATACTTGCACTATTTCTACTGATGATGAGAACGTGACTGCTACTGGATCTGGCGAATTCATCATCAAAGGTACTGAAAGGTCTGAATACAAGGACTATCAGTGGGGAAGCAATAATGGTGAACCCGTCCAGCGTGACATTCTCCGTTTGGCTTACAATGTGAACTTCACAGACAAGAACATCCAGATAGCAACTGCGGACACGATGGTTGTTCAGACTCGTGATTCGAACCAGAGACAATTCTTCCAGTACAAATATATAAAATAGTGAATTAGGAGTCTGGGGAAGTTCCCTGACTCCTTGAGCGCAAATTTAAGTGCACAGCGGGGTTCATATCACTTCCGTTGTGCACTTCAATTTCTGAGTGAATTGCGGGATATCTATTTATTCTATCATCCGATTCAGCTTGATTGGATTCATGCGCATATCCCAAATAGCATCAATATATTCCATGTTATCTTAGCCATGGATACTTTTTCTCAAGACGATTGTGGAATTCAATAGAGGATATCCATTTCGTGGGGTCGTTGCGCTGAGCATCGGCCTTGTCGAGAGCCGCGTTCAGCTCCTCAAGTGTATGGGGATAGCCAAAGTCACGATTACCGAATGAATAATCAACTGCTTTGAGCTCCGTGAGAGGTATTGCCGCAACCATCGGTTCACTAACGATACCACCCTCCATATTGATGTCCTTATCCTTCTTGTCCATCGTTTAATTACGTTTGTCGGTGCAAAGATAGTAAATTATCTATATACTTCCAAATAATTTGCGATGTTTCATTGATTGTTGTGTTTTCCATTGATTTTCCTTGTGATGAGTTTAACATAATAGTCGAGGCCGAAGATGCTGGCGACGAGGAGGAAGGCTTGGGCGACATAGACCAGCAGACCGTTGGACACATCGTCAATCATGATGACCTGATAAGCAACCAGCGCAATGCTGCTCACGATGAGCAGCACCGCACAGGCATACTGAGAGAGTTTAAATCGCGTGTTTTCCATGGCATTAGATTCGGTTTACATCAAGGTTTGTGCTCCGGCACCGCCAAGCAGACCTGCGCAAATGGCGGCAATGATTTCCAGAATGATTTTTACTGTCTTGTTCATAGTGTTGTGTGTGTTTAGCATGTTAATAATGAGGTTATTTATCAAGTACAAAGTTACGAAAAAATAGTGAGATATGCAAGTTTTTAGGCAGCTTTCTTTGTCGTTTTGAAATAAAGTATTATCTTTGCAAGCAAAGAAACATTGTAGTTATGAAGGACGAAGAAAAGAAGTCGTTTAACGAATCAGAAAGCGCAGGAATGGCTGCAGAACCCGTTGGTGCTGCCACTCGTGATGACGCGTCTATCTATGGCTATGATATTGACAGTTGGCCAGGAATGCCGCTTGTGGGCCCAAACAATATCGATGAGATGAATGCACGCATCGACCAGGCTGAGCAGGAAATGGATTGTGACAATGGCTTCTCGTGGGAGCAGGTAATGCTGGATGCCCAGTCAATTGTAAACCGATATGCAACTACAATTCACTAAACAGGCCCGCGAAGAGTATTTAAGGATTGTAGAAGTCTTTGCAGAGTTTGCAGGGACAAGATCCGCCAGCCTTTTTATTGAACGCGTTCGTGAGCGTGGAGCCACATTACTGAAACATCCTGAGATCGGTCATCCAGAAACACTGTTGTCTGACCGTAAGCGCATGTATCGTTCTATTTCAATCAATAAGAACTACTATTTCATCTATCACGTTACCAAGACTACCATTTGGATAGTCGATATTTGGGACAGACGCCAGAATCCTGCAAAATTGACAGCAAGGATTAGGTAATCTTAGTCTTCGCGCGCGCATACGTGTACGCGTATATAATTATATATATTTAATTATATACTAAATAATAATATATAATATATTAATAATATATATATCGCGTGTGCGCGTATCCGCGCGGGCGAGTATATGCGTGTGAGCGCATGCGTGCACGCACGTGTAACATCTTGAGCAATAAATAGTTAAGGATTTTGCATTAACATTATTTATACATTATTTGTCCGCATAATATTTGGATTTATTAAAATAATCTTGTACTTTTGCAGCCGAATTTAAATACGAGAAGAAATGTTAAATAATAAATCTATAATTAACACAGAATCCTTTACCCTATTTGACAGCGCACAGCTGGCAGATACCATTAACAATGACATAGAGAATATACCTATTGCTCATCTGTGTTTGGCCACTCACAATTATGACATCATGTTTATTGAAAAGGTCTTGAATGCAATAGAACTTCAGGCCGATATAGACCGTTTTGCTGCGATATTAAAAACTCGTTGGAAGATTGATGTGTCTGATAATCGTATAGAAGTTGTTAGACTGAATACAGAAACTCAATTATATGAGCCATATAATCCTCAGTTTGAAAGCAAAGTTGATGCAATTGTAGAAAAGATTCGCCAGAAGCGCGAATTAGAGCTTTCATTAAAAAGGCAGCTTGAAGAATGGAATGAAGTACGTCATGGGATGTTATCCACTACTACCCAGACTATCGTACCGTCTGAAATCAGCCAGACAAGTCAGCCTACCTTCTCTACTGACGAATCTATAATCTATCATTTTGATGATCTTCCTTCGGATGTGCAAAAACAGATGTTAATCACTGATGACAAGGTTTATTCGGACTTTGTTACAACAATGTGTGGTCCTGTAAAAAAATGGATTGATGACCATCATAAACAAGACTGGAATGTGGTACGATTCGTTTGTAGATTGAGGGGTATTGTCACTCGTAAATGTTCAATATCCATATTCGGAAAATTGTTGGAAAGGATAGGACTTGGCAATCAGGAGAACAATATGAAGCAGCGTAAAGATGCAAATAATGATGAACGTCTGAATGATTATGACAATCCGAAAAGGAAACAATACTTCTGGCAACTGAAAAAGGATGGCGATGACGTAGAAGCATTGCTTAAGCCAATCATTGACCAGTTGGCTGCTTAACCATTTCATTAACCAATTAACCATTTCGTTAACCAAACCATTAACCATTTCGTTAACCACCGATTCACCATTAACCGGTTAAAGCTCATGTTTTAACCAACTATTGCTCTATTCCGTTTATTGCCCTACCTTTGCATCGCAGTCGAGAGAAATCGAAGCTGCCATGCAAAGCTTTCAGGCGCCTTTAGAGAGCAAGCATGGAGACCGGGTCTCATCTTTTATTCCATAATATTTAAAAAAAGAAAAAAGATGAAGACAATTATTTGTCAAGTAGTGTCACAGCAGGCTGTGACCTACATCCCCTCCACTAAACAGGAGGGCGGTCAATTAGCCAAGTGTATCATCAGACTCAAAGAGTTTGGTGGTGGTAAGTTCGGAAATGAGTACGCATGTACCCTGTTCGGAAATCTCGCTCAGTGTCGGTTCTTTGAAGGTGATCTGGTGGTAGCTTCGCTGCGTTTTCAGGTTCATGAGGTGAATGGAGCTGTCTATCAGGAAGTGGTTGCTAACGACGTTGTAAAACTCAGCAAGGTATGACACAGACTTCAAGCACTAAGCCCAAGCCCCGCAAAGTGCGGGGTACGGGCACCTATATAGGCGACGAGTTTACGTTTACGCCTTACGAGCAGGGTGAGCCGACTCAGCGGAATGTGAAGACCACGAAGGGTGGCAAGGTGTATGACACCTGCAGCGAGAAGAAGCCTATGAAGGTGGCCTACCTGACGTGTGCTGCCGATGCTGCCGACCCTTGGAGCGAGTACACCAGTCAGCTGAAGAAGCTCGGTGTCAAACCGCAGAAGCCCCAACAGCAGCCCGACAACTTACGAGTAGTGAAAGAACAAGGCCTGGAGTGCTGGCTTGACGAGGAGAAGAACGAGATGACTTTCACAGGCACCATCGACCTCTCACGTCATAGCCGCGACTGGCAGGCCGAGGTGTTGCGTCAGGTTCAGCTGGTAGTCAGAAGACTGCCCGCAAGCGAACGTTTCAACAAAGTTATAAACCTAATAAAAAATAGTGGAGGAAACAAGAAATGATAGTATTCCAATCCAACATTAACCAACCAACACAAGAGTTGGCAGCAGAAGCGCTCAAAGCTATGATGGAGCATCCTGCAAACATTGAACTCATTGACAACTACCGTCAGTTGAAGCGTCAGTTGGCTGAAGCCAAGGCACATCAGACTGTAGAGGAGTTCGTAAAAGAAGTGGTGGCTACTGACGAATACAAACTTTGGCTGGCAGCAGAACTAAAGAAGGACGAGCGTCGCACCAAGAAACGCATGCCTGCGTCAGACTTAGAGCGAGTGAAGCTCTACATCACCCAGAAAAAGTCCTCACTGCCTGCCATTATTCCTACTATTACTCACTTTGCTGAGAGTAAGGACCGTTGGGGTCGCGTAGGACTATGGCGTGTGCAGCAGTATGGCTACTTGTCAGGACAGGACGTGCTCGACGGTGACCATGTTCCAAACGTTGAGGAGCGTATCCAGGAGTGGCTCCAGCGTGAGGACTTCAAGGAGCTGGGCATTATCTGTATATTCATCACTCCGAGTGGTGAAGGCGTGAAGGTGATTTTCAAAGCTCGTGAGGAGTGGGGAAATCTGCAGGACAATGCCTACCAGATGGCAGAGATTCTTGGCATTCTCGACTATGCTGACGGACAGACAAAGAACTCTGACCACGCCCACTTCATTCCAAAGATGAGTGACGTGAAGTACATCGATTGGGAGGCATTGCTCACTTACGAGAATCCTGCCTATGAGCAGAAGTATGGCAAGGCTTATCGTCGAGGTGAATCTGAGCCTACAATGCCCCGTTGGCAGGAGCTGGAACAACAGCGCAAGGAGTCGAGAAAAGGTACACCCCAAAAGTGCACAGGAGAACCGACCCTATTGTGCACTAAGGCAGAAAAGCCAGTGGAGTTTACGGAGGAAGATGAAGCCTTCATCAAGGTACTCAATGAGCACTATGGCCCAAGCTTGCCTCCTCACACGAAGCACGATCGCATGCAGACAGAGACGTCTCACTGGCTGTGCTACTACAATGATAACAATGCGCAGAAAGCCATCGCTATGGCCAAACGCCTTGACTGGGTGAAAGAATGGAATCCAGTCCCAGGCGAAGTGGAAGACCTGTGCCAGACGGCAGCCAAGAAGAAACTGCTGACACGCTATCCGAAGGCGTTGAAAGAGCTGATGGATAAAGCTGGCATCAACTTGGAGCAGAATGCTACAACCACGAAGAATGCCAATCCGCTGTCTGTTCTGCCCTTCGACCGTTGGTGCGACCAGATAGAAAGTTTCTTTGATGTCTATCCCTGTCTGCGAGAGGTCTGCGAGCCCCATCCACGTCGTCTGTGGCCTTTTCTGCTCTTTGCCTCGGCAGCGATGATGGGCACGTGCATGACGCTCTGCTACTACAAGTTTTACGCCAATAAAACGGCCAGAACGCGTCTCACCTACATTATTCTTGGCGTGGGTGATCCAACGAGTGGAAAAGGCACGCTGACACGACTGATGGAACTGCTGCTGGCACCAATATTGGAATCTGACGCGATAGCTGACGAAGCCACTAACCAGTGGAAAGAGAAGTTCGACGCTACAGCAAGTAACAAAGAGCATGAAACACGCCAGAAAATATACAACCGCTTCTTCGGCCCACGTGCTTCGAATGGTGAGTTTATACGTTCGATGATTAACAACAAGGCTATCGTTGATGGCGAGGAGATGCCCATAGGCTGCGTAACGGTAGACAGTGAGAAGGACAACTCCATCAATATGTCGCGCTCTGGAGGTTGGCAGAACAGAGATATCATGGTGCTCAAAAGTTTCCATACGGAGTTTGATTCGCAACATTACCAAAACAAGCAGTCGGTATCTGGAAGATTCCGCGTCGTGTGGCAACAGATAGAGACTTGTACCCCACCCACACTAAATAGGCTGGTGAACGAAAGAAACGTAAATTCAGGTCTTGACACGCGTACCGGGACAATCCCAATGGGTAAACCGGACTATGACATGATGCCGTTAGATTGTAATGAGGATAAGCTCATGGCTTACAACGAAACACTCCGACAGTGGGCTTACCGCTTGGATCAGCGTCAAGGCGAACTGCCACTGTGGCCACTGGTAGAACACACTCATAAATGGTGTGATGAGCGTCGTGCTATTGCCGAGTATAACGATGACCAAGCCGACTGGCTGCTCATCAAGCGTGTGCCATATTATGGACTGAATGTCAGCGCCCCCTATATTGATATGCGTCATTGGGAAGAGCGTGAACAGACAGGAACATACACTCCCGATGATGTGGACCGCTCTTTAGTGGATTTAGTGCTTGACATCCAGTACCGCACACAGCACTATTGGTACTACGAGCTGCACCGTCTGTACTACGATAACCAGTTGCGTGATGCAGCAAAGCAGTGCCGTCGCACGACGAAGTTCCAAGAGTGTTTTCGTCTATTACCAGCCGAATTCACCACAGATAAGTTTACACAGGTCTTTGGCTATGCTAATAATCGTGCAGGACAGAAGACGTTGCAGCGTCTGGAGGAGGATAAAGCTATCGAGCGTACCATGCGTGGCCACTATAAGAAACTCGTTTCCGAACTACCGACCTTATAAAAGACGGAAAGTAGGAAAGTAGGAAAGTAGGAAAGTGGACATGAAGCACTTCCAGTATATGTCAGGGACCAGTTCCCTGACATTTTTCGCTTATCTTCCAAACTTTTCGTTCATTTGTGCACTCGCTGTGCACTTAATTCAAATTGTCTTGAGCCACTCTGCACATTCATCGGCCAGCAGCAGGGCCGTCACGAGGATAGGCTCTGTGGGACTCGTGCCCTGAGAAGACAGGTAGATGACCAATAATACAGAACCGATGATCATCAGGAAGAAAATGGCGGTGAACCATTTGATCACTTTACTTTGCGAACATTCATAAATCGTTTTCATACTCTTGCGTTTTTTTAATTAATTAATGAATCTGCTGCAAAGTTATTGCCTTTTTCGCATGGTTGTTATCAGTTTTGCTGATAATCTGAAAAAATTCGCTCATAATCGCTTTTTGTATAGTACACAAACGCCCGTTTTCACAAAACATATTAAATTTGCGTGTAAAGGTACAAAAAAATGAAGAATATTTCGTACCTTTGCAAAAAGAATTTAGGAAAGTTTATGAAAGTTAGAATAGTAATATGCACGCTGCTCTTGATGATGACAGCAACGGGTTTGTGGGCTCAGAAGAAAGAGCTTTCGCAGGCGCGTTCATATATTAAGAGTGGCAAGGACTACGACAAGGCAGAGAAGCTGATGACGGGGCTGCTGGCTGACTCTGCCCATCGGAAGAATATGAAGGTGTATGCCACATGGTATGATGCCGTCAGCGGTCAGTATGCACAGGCCAACGAGAAACTTTACCTGAAGCAGGCTTACGACACAGCATCGTTCTTTAACATCACCAAGAGGATGTATGTCATTGCCGAGTCGCTGGACTCGCTGGACATGCAGCCCGACGCCAAGGGGCGTGTGAAGCTGGTGTACCGCAAGGAGCACGCTGAGCAGCTGAACCAGTTGCGCCCCAATCTGTACTACGGTGGAACCTATCAGGTGCGTCGCGAACAATACCAGTTGGCTTTCGAGTATTTCGACCTGTATATCGGTGCTGCTAATCAGCCCCTGTTCAAGGACTACAAATACTTGGAGAGCGACAAGCAGATAGCGCAGGCTGCCTATTGGGCCACGTTTTGCGGTTTCAAGTTGAAAGACCCTGAGAAGACGCTGAAATACTGTCAGCTGGCGCTGGCCGACCAGGACAAGTCGCGCTTCGTGCTTTACTATATGTGCGAGGCCTACCAGCAGCAGAACAACCTGGAGGAGTATGTCAACACGCTGAGTCTTGGCTTCAAACAGTTCCCAACTTATCCGTATTTCTTCCCACGACTGGCCGACTACTACAAGGACCAGGGCGACAACGCTACCGTGCTGGAACTGGCCGAGCAGGGACTGAAGAGTCACCCTGACAACGAGCTCTTCCTGTTGGCAAAGTCCATAGCGCTGCTGAACATGAACCGCTACGACGAATGCATCGCCGTCAGTCGTCAGATGATCAGCGCCAACGAGGAACATCCGGAGCCCTATTTCAACATTGCTACCTGTTACCTCAACCAGGCGCTGGCATTGGAACAGCTGAACCAGCCGCGCAAATACCGTCAGCAACTGACAAAGCTCTACAACGACGCCAAGCCAATGATGGAGAAATACCGCGAGCTGATGCCTGATGACATTCAGCGTTGGGGGCCTGGACTCTATCGCATCTATCTCAATCTGAACAAGGGTAAGCAGTTTGACGAGATAGACAGACTGATGAGAGATGAGAGGTGAGAAGTGAGAGGTGAGAAGTGAGTGAATTTGCGTAAAATAATAAAAAATGTAAAAAATATAGTCAAAAGACATTGATTTCGAAAAATAATCAGTATCTTTGCGTATTATATTACTAATCTATAAAATGGTATAATATGGAAAACAACGCTCAACTGATTGCTCAGTGCGAGGCACGAGCAAAAGAATGGCTCTCTCCGGCCTTTGATGAGGAGACTCGTAAGGAAGTACAGGCTATGTTGGATAATGCCGACAAGTCAGACCTGATTGATGCTTTCTATCGTGACCTGGAATTCGGTACGGGTGGACTGCGTGGCATCATGGGTGCCGGTACCAACCGTATGAACAAGTATATTGTAGGTATGGCTACACAGGGTTTTGCCAACTATATCCTGAAGGCATTCCCCGGCAAGCAGTGCTCAGTAGTCGTTGGTCACGACTGTCGTAACAATGGTCGCATGTTTGCAGAGAGTGTTGCCGACATCTTCTCAGCCAACGGCATCAAGGTTTACCTGTTCGAGAGTCTGCGTCCTACACCAGAGATTTCTTACGCCATCCGTCATCTGGGTTGCCAGGCTGGTGTTAACGTCACCGCTTCGCACAACCCCCGCGAGTATAATGGCTACAAGGCTTACTGGGACGATGGCGCTCAGGTGCTTGCTCCACACGATGTAGGTATCATCGCTGAGGTCGAGAAGGTAAAGATCAGCGACGTGAAGTGGCAGGCCAACAAGGACCTGATTATTCCTATCGGTGGTGAGATGGACTGGGACTACATCCAGGCTGTCAAGGAGGCTATGGTTGACCAGGATGTCATCCTGCGCCAGAAAGACCTGAACATCGTTTACTCACCCATGCACGGAACTGGTCGCGTCATCATTCCTATGGCTCTGCGCTCTTGGGGCTTCCAGAACATCCACGTCGTTCCTGAGCAGATGGTCATCGACGGCAACTTCCCAACCGTTGTCAGCCCGAACCCCGAGAATGCCGAGGCTATGACACTGGGTATGAAGCTGGGTACCAAGCTGAATGCTGACCTGGTGATTGCTTCTGACCCCGATGCCGACCGCTTGGCTATCGTTTGCCGCAACTCGAAGGGCGAGTGGGAGATTCTGAATGGTAACCAGACCTGTATGATGTTCTCATGGTACATCATCGCCAATAAGAAGAAGCTCGGCCAGCTGAAGGGCAACGAGTTCCTGGTAAAGACCATCGTGACTACCGAGGTTATCGCTGAGATTGCCAAGAAGAACAACGTCGAGTATAAGGACTGCTACACAGGCTTCAAGTGGATTGCCAACGAGATTCGCGTCAACGAGGGCAAGAAGAAGTACATTGGTGGTGGTGAGGAATCGTTCGGCTTCCTGCCGTTCGACAAGGTTCGTGATAAGGACTCCCCCGCATCTATCTGTCTGATTTGTGAGATTGCTGCATGGGCTCGCGACAACGGTATGACCCTCTACGACCTGCTGATGAATATCTATAAGGAGTATGGCTTCTCTCGCGAGGTAACCATCAACGTCGTTCGCCCAGGTAAGTCTGGTGCCGACGAGATCAAGCAGATGATGACCGACTTCCGCGCTAACCCGCCGAAGGATCTGGGTGGCTCGAAGATTGTGCTGCAGAAGGACTTCCAGCTGCTGGAGGCCAAGACTGCCGACGGCAGTGTGAAGCCTCTCGACATGCCTGCTAAGTCTAACGTGCTGCAGTGGTTCTGCGAGGATGGCACCAAGGTTTCTGTCCGTCCTTCAGGTACGGAGCCAAAGATCAAGTTCTACACCGAGGTGAAGGATCCTTCCTTCAAGGGCGCTGCTGACTACGAGCGCTGCACGAAGGCTGCAGAACAAAAGATTGAGGCCATCAAGAAGAGCCTGAACCTGTAATACCGCAAGGTCAATCAAAACCAGAAGCCCCTCCAGTTTCGGAGGGGTTTCTTCTAAAATAACCAACAAAAAAACATGAAAGTAATAGAACGTAAATACCTACTGCCTTTTGTGCTGGTCACGAGCCTCTTTGCGCTCTGGGGACTGGCCAACAACATGACCGATACGCTGCTGGCCGCCTTCCGCAAGATTATGCAGATGAGCGATACACAGACCAGTTTCATCCAGATGGCCTTCTATGGTGCCTATTTCTGTCTGGCATTGCCCGCCGCCCTGTTTATTCGCAAGCACAACTATAAGAGTGGTGTCATTCTGGGCCTGTGCATGTATGCTGCTGGTGCCATCCTGTTTCTCCCTGCCGCCTGGGCCGAGAGCTACGCCTTCTACCTGATAGCCATCTACATCATGGCGTCGGGCTGTTCGGTGCTGGAGACCACCGCCAATCCATACATCATGGCAATGGGTAGTCCTGAGACAGCTACGCGTCGACTGAACATTGCGCAGAGCTTCAATCCCATCGGTTCCATTGCAGGCATCCTCATCAGCAAGTTCTTCATCCTGCAGGACATCTCGCTCTATAGCGTCAGTGGCACCTATGCCTTTGTGGGTGGCGTGCTTCTGGTCATCATGCTGGTGATGCTCTTTGCCCGCATGCCGGAAGGTAAGGATGATGCTGGAAAGGATTCGCTGGGCGCTACGTTCCGTCGCCTGTTGAATAACAAGCTCTACGCCTGGGGTGTCGTGGCACAGTTCTTCTATGTGGGTGCACAGATCTGCGTCTGGAGCTTTACCATCCGTCTGGTCATGAAGGAACTGGGACATGTGGAGTCAGAGGCTGCTACGCTCTATCTCGTTTCTATTATTGGTTTCTGCACTTCCAGGTTTGTCTATACCTGGCTGATGAAGTTCATCTCGCCTGCCCACCTGTTGTTCGTGGGTGGTATTCTGAGTGCCCTGTGTACGCTGGGCGTCGTGCTGGCTGAGGGCTGGACATGTGTGGCGTCTTTAGTACTCATCAGCATCTTTATGAGTCTGATGTTCCCGACTATCTATGGTATCGCGTTGGGTGCTGTCTCGCAGAGTGAGCATGTCGACGATACGAAGATTGGTGCCAGTGGTCTGATTATGGCCATTCTGGGAGGTGCTTTGCTGACACCTCTGCAGGGTGTAGTCAGCGATGCTGCAGGCATCAATATGAGCTACCTTGTGCCCTTCGGCTGCTTCCTGGTTATTATGTTCTACGCACAATTTGCATCAAGAAAAGCATGAAAAAAGTCTTTGTATCAGGGTGTTACGACCTGCTGCACAGCGGACACGTAGAGTTCTTCCGTCAGGCAGCACAGTATGGTGAATTGTATGTCGGCATAGGCTCCGACAAGACCATTGAGGGCTACAAGCACCACAAGACCATCTATTCTGAGCAGGAGCGACTGTTCATGGTGAAGAGCATCCGCTACGTAAAGGATGCGTTCATCAACCAGGGTAGTGGTATCCTTGATTTCCTGCCCACTCTCGACATCGTGAAGCCCGACATTCTGGTGGTTAACAGCGATGGTGGCAACGACGACAAGCGACGTGTCTGCGAGGAGCGCGGTATGGAATATGTGGTCTTGGAACGTGTACCTCAGCAGGGACTGAAGGCACGCTCTTCTACGGACCTGAAGAAGAGTGAGTCGCAGATTCCCACGCGTCTGGATTTGGCTGGCACATGGATAGACCAGCCTTATGTGTCGTGTATGGCACCAGGGTGGGCTATCACCATCTCGCTGGAACCCACGTTCGACATTCGTGATCGGTGTGGACTGAGCACCAGCACGCGCAACATGATCAAGAAGATATGGCCTTACCAGTTGCCGAACATGGACCCTGAGACGCTGGCTAAGCTGGTGTTCTGTTTCGAGAACGACCCAGAGCGCTCGGATGGTATCGTCAGTGGTGCACAGGACTCTATCGGCATCTGTATTCCTGGACTCTGTCGCCACTATTATAATAATAGGTTCTGGCCTGAGAAGATTGAGACGTGCTACGACGAAGAGGTGCTCAGCTGGCTGGAGCAGCATCTGGTCATGATTCCCATGGAACCACGTCAGCCGGGCTGTAGCGTGTTGGAGGGTAAGGATATTACGGAGGTGAAAGTGAAGGCGTTGGCCAAGGCTGCCGATGACTGTTGGCAGGCTATCCTTGAGCGTAATCTCCCTGCCTTTGCACAGGCTTATGCCGACAGTTTCCATGCGCAGGTAGCCATGTTCCCTGCAATGGTTCAGGGCTGTGTGCCTGAATACATCAAGAAATATGAAAACCAGGTGCTGGCCTATAAGATGTCTGGAGCGGGTGGAGGAGGCTATTTAGCATGTGTGGTTGAAAACGCAACTGCATTCTCAACCACACATCCGGAAGCCATCCTGTTGACTATTCGTCGACCAGGAATGTAAAATACTTATTTCTTACTTCTGAGCCTTGAGGGCAGCGATAGACTCCTTCAAGGCTGCTATTTTTTCTTCAGAATCGCTCTGCTTCTTGCGCTCCATAGCAACAACAGCCTCTGGGGCGTTGGCAACAAAGCGCTCGTTGGAGAGCTTCTTCAGGACACCCTGCAGGAAACCTTCCAAGTGCTGCAACTGAGCCTCCATCTTGGCAATCTCTGCCTCGACATCAATCAGGTTGCCCAGGGGAACGGCAAACTCGTCGGTACCAATCATGAAGGCACTGGCGGTAGCGTCCTTCTCAGCAACCACTTCGATGCTGCTCAGGTTGGCCATCTTGCTGATAACGGCGTTGAAAGCCTCGTAGCGGTTCTGACCAACGGCCTGCAAAGCGAGCTGTTCCTTCGGAGCGATGTTCTTCTGGTTGCGAACCATACGAACACCAGAGACAAGCTGCTTGACGCTCTCAATCTGTGCGGCAAACTCATCGTCGGCAGCGGTAGGAGCGGGGAGATGCAGGCTGACGCGCATGATGCTCTCGCCATCCTTGCGGTCGTAGAGGTGCTGCCAGAGCTCCTCGGTGATGAACGGCATGAAGGGGTGCAACATCATCAGCAACTGCTCGAAGAACTCCAGCGTTTTGTCGTAGGTCTGCTTGTCGATGGGCTGTGCCTCGCCATTGATATATGCGGGCTTCACCATCTCCAAGTACCAGCTGGAGAACTCGTCCCAGAAGAGCTTATAGACAACCATCAGGGCCTCAGAGATACGATACTTCGAGAACAGGTCGTCAATCTCAGCATTGGTCTGCTTCAGCTTGGCCTCAAACCACTTGGTGGCAATCTTGCCAGCCTCAGACTGTTCGATGTCAGCGACTTTCCAACCCTTGACGAGACGGAAGGCGTTCCAGATCTTATTGTTGAAGTTACGGCCCTGTTCGCAGAGTGCCTCGTCGAAGAGAATGTCGTTGCCTGCAGGTGCAGAGAGCATCATTCCCATACGCACGCCATCGGCACCAAACTTCTCAATGAGTTCGATGGGGTCAGGAGAGTTACCCAATGACTTCGACATCTTACGACCCAGCTTGTCGCGAACGATACCTGTGAAGTACACGTTCTTGAAAGGCATGTCGCCAATGTACTCATATCCGGCCATAATCATACGGGCTACCCAGAAGAAGATAATGTCCGGACCAGTTACAAGGTCTGAAGTGGGGTAGTAGTACTTGATTTCCTCGTTGCCGGGCTTGTTGATGCCATCGAACAGCGAGATAGGCCACAGCCATGAAGAGAACCAGGTGTCGAGGGCATCCTCATCCTGACGAAGGTCGGCATCCGTAATCGACGCATCCTTCTGCTGAGCCAGCTTCAGAGCCTCCTCACGAGTCTCGGCAACTACGTAGTCGTCGTTCTCGTTGTAGTAGTAGGCAGGAATACGATGACCCCACCACAACTGACGAGAGATACACCAGTCCTGGATGTTCTCCAACCAGTTCTTATAGGTGTTCTTATACTTGGCAGGATAGAACTTCAGCTCGTCGTTCATCACTGGGGGCAGGGCGATGTCAGCAAAGTGCTTCATCTTCAGGAACCATTGCAGCGAGAGACGGGGCTCGATGGCTGTGTCTGGGTTACGCTCAGAATAGCCCACCTTGTTCACATAGTCCTCAATCTTCTCCATCAGACCAGCTTCCTGCAGGTCCTTGGCAATCTGCTTGCGACAGTCCATGCGGTCCATACCGACATAGAGCGGGCTCTGCTCAGAGATGGTACCATCAGCATTGAAGATGTCGATGGTCTCCAGATTGTGGGTCTTACCCAGCATATAGTCGTTGGTGTCGTGGGCAGGAGTTACCTTCAAGCAACCTGTACCAAACTCGATATCCACATAACGGTCCTCGATGACGGGAATGACACGATTCACCAGAGGAACAATGACCTTGCGGCCCTTCAGCCACTGGTTCTTCGGGTCTTTGGGGTTGATACACATAGCGGTATCACCCATGATGGTCTCAGGACGGGTGGTGGCAACAACAGCATAGTAGCCTTTCTCGTCCTTGTGGATGATGTTGCCCTCAGCCTTCAGAGCCTCCTCGTTATCAAGGGTGGTCAGACCGTCCACATAGTACTTCAGGTGGAACAAATGGCTCTGTTCTTCCTTATAGATAACCTCCTCTGTTGACAGGGCGGTCAGCGCCTTGGGGTCCCAGTTGACCATGCGGAGACCACGATAGATAAGTCCTTTGTTGTAGAGGTCAACGAACACCTTGATGACGCTCTCTGAACGCTTCTCGTCCATGGTGAAAGCGGTGCGGTCCCAGTCGCAGCTGGCACCCAGACGACGCAACTGCTTCAGGATGATGCCACCATGCTCGTGGGTCCAGTCCCAAGCATGCTCCAAGAATTGCTCACGGGTCAGGTCACGCTTCTTGATACCCTCGCCAGCGAGTTTCTTCACCACCTTAGCCTCCGTAGCAATAGAGGCGTGGTCGGTGCCAGGAACCCACAGAGCATTCTTACCCTCCATACGGGCACGACGCACCAGGATGTCCTGAATGGTGTTGTTCAACATGTGGCCCATATGCAGCACACCTGTCACATTGGGCGGTGGGATAACGATGGTGTAGGGTTGACGTCCATCGGGTTTACTGGCAAAGAGTTTGTTGTCCAGCCAGTACTGATACCATTTTGATTCGACCTCTTTTGGGTCGTATTTACTTGCTAATTCCATATACCTTATTATAAAAACGGTTGCAAAGGTACGAATATTTTGTGAAATAGGATTATGTTTTAAGATTTTTTTTATACCTTTGCACGCTGAAAGCAGAGCCACGGTCTGTCGCTGGTGTCCACTGGGGCACGAGAGGAAAGTCCGGGCAGCACAGGACGCTCCACTGGTGAAAGTGCCAGCTATTGGTGACAGTAGGATATGGGAGAAGAAAATAACCGCCCCACGGGGTAAGGGTGAGAAGGTGGTGTAAGAGACCACCAGCCGACGGGTGATCGTCGGGCTGTTCCATCTGGAGGCTGCAAGTTCGCGTATACCATCGGTTGAGGGCTGTCCGTCCGAATTCTTCGGAATACGATGGAGGGTAGAATGCTAGAGCCGTAGGGTAACCTGCGGAGTAGATAAATGACAGACGCCCCGCAAGGGGTACAGAACCCGGCTCACAGGGGCTCTGCTTTCTTTTCAAAACAACAATGTCGCTATGCCTAAAAACAACCTGCAGCGTATCATCAAGTTCTTCCAGACCGATATATGGAGAATTAATCAGGGGGATGTCTCGCCTCTGAAATTCCTGTTGTTGGAAATCGTCAAGAAACTATTGCTGGCCATTCGTTTCTTTACTACGAAAGGGGTTATGCAGAAGGCCTCGGCGCTGACTTATTCCACGCTGCTGGCCATCGTTCCCATTACAGCTGTGGTCTTTGCTATTGCCCGTGGCTTTGGTTACAGTAAATATATCGAGGTGTGGTTCCGCGGTGCTTTCGAGTCGCAGCCACAAGTGGCAGAGGTCATCATCGGCTTCGTCAACAGCTACCTGGTGCATACTAAGAGTGGTGTTTTCCTGGGTATTGGTCTGATATTCATGCTCTACACGGTACTCATGCTGGTCAGCAATGTGGAGGATTCCTTCAACGAGATATGGCAGGTTAAGAAGCCTCGCTCCATCTTCCGCACCTTTACGGACTATCTGGCCATGTTCTTCCTCTTTCCCATCATCATCGTGCTGACATCGGGTATCTCTATCTTCATGGCAACGATAGCCGATTCCATGCCCGACTTCCTGTTGCTGGGACCCACCATACGCTTTCTCATCGACTTGATACCTTATGTGCTGATGTCGGGCATGTTCATGGCACTCTACATGTTTATGCCAAACACGCATGTGAAACTCATCAACGCCTTCTTCCCAGGCATCCTCGCGGGTTTCGCCATGCAAGGACTACAGATATTCTACATCCATTCGCAGATTTTCCTCTCCAGCTACAACGCCATCTATGGGTCGTTTGCTGCTCTGCCGTTGTTCATGCTGTGGGTACAGATTTCGTGGACCATCTGCCTGTTTGGTGCCGAACTGTGTTACACCAATCAGAATCTGGACTACTACGACTACGATGCCAATACGGGCGAGATTAGTCATCGCTACAAGATACTGCTCAACGCCTTGCTGATGAGTCGCATCTGCAAGCGTTTTGCTAACGGGCAACGCCCTCTGACGGCCTTGGAGCTCTGTCAGGAAACAAACGTTCCTATTCGTATTGTCAACGACCTGCTTTACGAACAGATTGCTGCCGGACTGGTCATCGAGATAACAAGCGACGAGAAGGGAGAAATCTCGCGCTTCATGCCTGCCGAAGACATCAAGAACCTTACATTGGGCGCGATGGTGGATCGTCTGGAGTCGCATGGCTCGTGGAAGATAGACCTCGACATCAGCAAACTTTTCTCCGAGAAATGGAGTAGGGCGCTGGAACTGCGCAGCAACTATCTGCACGATGCACGAAATATTCTCTTGCAAGACCTTTAATTGTCCTGAATGGCACGTTTTCTAGTAAAAACATGCCAATATCAAACTTTTTTTGAAAAAAGTCGGCAAAATATTTGGTAGTTCGCAAAAAACTCCGTACCTTTGCACCCGCAAATCAGAAATCGACCGCTGCGTTTAGCGCATGTCGGATAAGAAGAGGAGCCAAGAGAGGGTTCCGTAGCTCAACTGAATAGAGCATCTGACTACGGATCAGAAGGTTGTGGGTTTGAATCCCGCCGGAATCACAAAGAGAGGTATTTTAATACCTCTCTTATTTATTTTTTAGCATTTTCCACATACTTTTAGCGTATAAAGTGAATAATTTCCCAGAATTATTTGTATCTTTGCAGCGTGAAACAATGCGAGACTGCTTCCGCTCGGCAATTCAAACTTGTTTGATTGCCCTCGCTCAACCGCAGCCTTGCACCCGAAAAAGTAAATGAAGTAACGATTATGGCAACAATAGTATTACAAGTTCCTGATGAGAACCTTGTTTCGAAAGTGAAGCAGGCATGTAAGATGTTGATGGGTGTGTCTTCTGTCAAGGTACAGAAATCAACTCCTAAAGTTGATGACATCACTAAGACTACCCATTATAAAGAAGCTATGGACGATGTCAAGAATGGACGTGTTTATCACGCTAGTAGTGTTGATGACATGTTTAATCAAATTCTTGGCTAATGTACGGTATTGACTATACTCATCAGTTCAAGAAAGATTTAAGAAAGTGTGCCAAGAGAGGCTTGGATATAGATGCTATCAAGCAAGCCATTACGATTCTCTCAGAAACTGGTACACTTCCAGACGAGTACCGTCCACATCAATTGAAAGGTGACCATAAAGGGCAATGGGAATGTCATATCCAGCCAAACTGGTTGATGACCTGGGAACAGAACGATAAACAACTTACGCTTTTGTTCCTTGAAACTGGCACTCACGCTGATATATTTGGATGGTAGTTTTAATCTCCGATAGACTATAACTAATGATGAGACGAGAAGATTAATAATTGAGAGACTTTCTTTGCTTTCGGGCAGAGGGAGTCTCATTGTTTTAAGCCATTTAGAAATAATTAACAACCATATGCGCCATATTTTAGCAATTTTGAGCGTATATATAACTAAAAGATACTACAACTTAGATAAACCAAATATGAAGAAAACTATTACAACTATTCTGCTAGCCCTTTTCACTCTGACGGGCTGGGCACAAGTGAAATGCCACATTGAGGGCGAACTGCTTGCTAAAAGCCAAGGTGTGACAGTAATAGTCTGTCCGGCCAATATGGATCTTCGTGTGTCAGATGATTATGTCACGGCAAAGGCTGATGACTATGGACATTTCTCTTGCGATGTGACGGCAGACAAAATGATGCTCTACAAGGCACTCCTGGAGGAGCAGTACAGCACCGGCTGCTGGAGTTCAGCAGAGTTCCTGGTTGAGAACAATGCCACCGTAAAACTCAGCTACAACCATGACAAGTGGAAAGTCCTGAGTGGTGGTCCTGAACAGATGTTGAAAGTACAGATGGATGCAGAAGCCGATCGCCTTTTTCATAGAATGAATGAGATTTCCCAAGAGGGAGAAGAAAAGCTGATGCCACTAGTTGAAAAGCTACAGAAAGAAGGAATTGATCCAAAGACAGATACGGTGCTTGTGAATCGCATGAAAGCCCTCGAAGCCGAATACAACGTGCTCTTCAAGCAGTATAAGGATTGGGAACTGGAGTATTATAAGAAACACCCCATGCTTTATATGCTCTACGATATTGCTGATTACATGCAGTATCAGAGCAGTCACAAAGATGAGCAGAACCAGCAAATGATGGACATGTATCACTCCATCTTTGAGAACTTCCACCCAGAAGATCCTATACATGGCACCATCCGTTCCCTTGAGGGTGCATGGAAGATGAAGCCTGGCAAATCATATATCGACTACGATGTTCTTTCCGTTGCTGGCGAGAAGATAAATCTTGCTTCACTCTACAAGGGTAAGGTGGCACTCATCGACCTTTGGGCTTCGTGGTGTGGCCCATGTCGTCGGCATAGTAAGGATATGATTCCCATCTACGAGAAGTATAAAGACCAGGGCTTTACCGTGGTCAGCATTGCTCGTGAAGACAAGGTTGACCGCATGCTCCATGCTGCCAAGCAGGATGGCTATCCATGGGAGAGCTATGTAGATATCAAGGATGAGTTGAACGTCTGGCAGAAGAATGGTTTAAGTTTTTCTGGTGGCGGTATGTTTCTCATTGACCGCAATGGAAAGATTCTTTCCAACTCAACAGATGTTGATGAAATAGAGCCACTCATTCGTAAAGAGTTAGGATTGCCCCAACTGCCACCATCAGGCTGGCAGGCTGAAGCGCTAAAGAATCGAGTGGAGAAAGATGATAGCAAGCCCTTTACCGACTTCTCCGTTGTCTATAATGGTAAGACCACGCGTCTCTCTGATTACGTAGGCAAGGGCCGTTATGTGCTCGTCGACTTCTGGGCATCGTGGTGCGGTCCTTGTAAAGCTGAGATTCCCAATCTTATTGCGGCCTATAATAAGTACAAAGGTAAAGGCCTTCAGTTGTTGGGCGTTGCTGTCAAGGACAAACCAGCACACAGTGAAGCAACTATCAAGGAGATGCACATCCCTTATCCGCAAATCATCAATGCACAGATGGTGCCCTATGAGGCCTACCAGCTGAATGGTATTCCCCACATCATCCTCTTTGCTCCCGATGGCACCATCGTTGCCCGTGGATTGCGTGGCGAAGATATTGACAAGAAGCTTGCAGAGATTTTTGCAGAATAATGAATAATTAAGCTTCATTTTTTTATATATCACAAATAATTCGTACCTTTGCAGTATCTAAACAACTAACTAAGTTAGTCGTTGCAAGGGCATGGAGATGCCCATAGAGACTGAATGTTTTGAGTGAAAATAGAGGCATGTGTTACCTTGTCCACGTAGTAACACATTTTCTCATAAGTTGTTGATATACAGGGAAGGGGTCAATCCCGCCGGAATCACAAACGAAATCAAAAGATAGCGAGCAAAGTTCTACTTTAGCTCGCTTTTTTTTTATTAACTCAGCCTAATAAGTATCAATTATTAGCCTAATACAGACGCGTATTAGCCTAGTATAGAACCGTATTAGTGTGATAACGCATGCGTATTAGGCTGGTAATTAGAATAGGAGGGAAACAATAGCGTTTCCCTCCTATTTCTGTTATATGCTGTCAGCAGAATTATAGTCCGAGTTTCTTACGGATGTCCTTGGGGATAGCGTTCTTGTTGATGAGGAAGTCCATGGTGTTGGCGGCGATGAATGCCTTGGTCATGTACCAGATGCCTTTGTAGTCGCCCGTCTCACCCCATGAGTTCTTCACCATGTAGTACTCCTTGCCGTTCTGGTCCTTGGCAACACCGTAGATAAGCATGCCATGGTCGTCGGTGAGCTCCCAGTTGTCGAAACGCTCCTGACGCAGCTCCTGGGTGGGAACGATCTCGGGAACAGTGCAACCCAGCGAGTCGATGATGTCGCGCTTCTTGGTGGTGTTCAGCTTCAGCCACTTGGCCATGTCACTACCGCGCAGGCTCTGTGCAGCCTTACCGTCAACAGCGTATGCCAGACCCTTGCGGGTGAAACCGTCCTCAGAGACGTCGCCGCCCCAGGCAATGGTGTAGCCCTTGTTGATGGCATTGTCGATAACCTTCATCATCTCGTCCATAGGCAGGTTGTAAGACTGTGGGAAACGCCAGTTGTCCTGTACCTCTACAGCGAAGGTGGTATAGAATGGATGATGCGTGTATGAGGTGATGCTGACATAGTCGTCAAGGTTGATGCCCAGCGAAGCCATGAAGCTCTTCGGAGTGTACTTCTTGCCCTCGTAGGTGAACTCCTCAGGGCACTTGCCGAGATAAGCATCGAGGATGCCCTGCAGACCGACCTTCCACTGGTTAGAGATCTTCTTGGCATCGCTTTTGGCAATAGCGGCCACGTAAGGCTCCATGATGCTAAAGAACTCGTTGAAGTTGTTCAGTGAGTCACCATACAGTGAGCCGGGGAAAGGCATGATGCCCTGTGGGATAATACCGTGGGTCTTCATAGTAGCCAGCACATCCTCTGCACTACCGCCCTGTGAAAACTGGCAGTCACCATGGAAGCGAACCACCTGGATGGCACGGTCCATATAGGTCTTGTTGGCCACGAACGACTCTTCAAGGTCATAGGTCTTGCCAGTAGCCTTCAGAATCTCAGCCTCAAAGAAGGAGAGGGTGGAGTAGTCCCAGCACGTACCTGAGCGGTTCTGGTCCTTGATAGAGGTGATAGGGTTCTCCTTAATCGTTGTAAATACGGGTTTGTTGTTGACAGAGTCTTTCTTTTCCTCTGCCTGTGCGCCAAGGGCTACAAGAGCCAGCAGCGCGAGAGTCATAATTTTCTTCATCGTTTTATTTTTCGTTATTACGTTATCTCGTTATTACGTTATTTCGAAATGTTGGACGCCATGAACGCTTCGAGTTCTTTTACGTGATAGGGGATGCGCTTGTCGCCCAGGAAGCGGCAGCCGTCACGGGTAATGAGCACGTCGTCCTCGATGCGGATGCCACCAAAGTCCTTGTATGTTTCGATTTTGTCGAAACACAGGAACTCCTTGCAGTGACCACTGGCTTCCCACTCGTCGATGAGTGCCGGGATGAAGTAGATGCCTGGCTCGTCAGTAACGACAAAGCCCTCTTCCAACTTGCGACCCATGCGCAGACAGTTGGTACCGAACTGTTCGAGGTTAGGACGCGTCTCGTCGTCGAAACCGACATAGATCTGGCCCAGTCCTTCCATGTCGTGAACATCCATTCCCATCATGTGGCCCAGTCCGTGAGGCAGGAACATGGCGTGGGCACCGGCACGAACGGCCTCGTCGGTATCGCCCTTCATGAGGCCCAGTTCCTTCAGACGCTCTGTCATCATGCGACAGACGGCAAAGTGAACATCCATATATTTCACGCCAGGTTTGGCAACCTCCAGCACGTAGTCGTGGCAGGCCTCTACAATGGAGTAGATTTCCAGCTGACGCTGGGTGAACTGACCAGATACAGGCATGGTACGTGTGTGGTCAGAACAGTAGTCATCGAGTTCGCAACCTGCATCGCAGAGTGCCAAGCGACCAGCCTCCAAAGGTGCTGCCGACGGGTTGCCATGCATAATCTCACCATGC
>Ga0256407_10003388_pt1 | contig 28496 bp, 24 predicted proteins | sample RumenRJG_04DNA_FD_193489 | JGI IMG/M metagenome (GOLD analysis project Ga0256407, IMG submission 193489) | Bovine rumen microbial communities from Lethbridge, Alberta, Canada - RJG_04 | ecosystem: Host-associated > Mammals > Digestive system > Stomach > Rumen | place: Canada: Alberta...
TTGGATTATTGCAAGAGTTTGAAACACTTAATTCCGTTTCTTATTGGAAACCAAGCCTCTAAATAGAATTTAGTCTTTCAAAATATTTTTTTAATTCTAAAAACGGAATTTAGTTCTTCAAGTTACAAAAAAATGTAAAAATGAAAACGTCACCTTATTTCGGGCAGCATCTTCTCAAATTATTCTTTTTCATTTAGCGCTTTTTCAAGCAACTGCTTTAGTGTAGGAATATCTTTTTCTGCTGTATCAAGCAAAATGCTTAAACTTACGCTTTCATAATTATGGGCAACTCGATTTCGTATCCCTCTTAGATTATCGATATGTAACCAAGGGTGATTTAATCTAAATTCAGCAGAAAGCCTGGTGCTATCTTCATACAATTTTTCAAATTCGAATTGCAATGCATCGCTAAGAATATATTCATTTTGAATTCTATCTCTTCCATTTTTTGAATAGATTTCTATTATTCTATTTGTTTTTTCAATCATCATTGAGATAATTCTATAATCTGTTTGTTCAATCATATTAATCTAATACCCTCCTTCAATATTCCTAAGATAATCGGGTTATCAGCGCTTAGATCTTTTAGCCTAACTAAATCGATTTTTTTCTTTAATGCAGCTCTCATTTCCTCTGCTAAGTTAAAAAAATCTAATCCTGTAATATTTGTATCTATAAGTAAATCAACATCACTATTTTCTCTTGCCTCATTACGTGCATAACTGCCAAATAGATAACATTTTGCAATATTTTTTGATTTTAAAATTGGAAGCAATAATTCTTTTATTTTATCTAGTGATAATATGCCATGTTCTTCATCGATTTTTAATAAATCAAAAAGTTTTTCAGTTATCATCTTATACTTATATGAGTCTGCATACGTCTCATTTTCTTCATAGCGGATATAAGTACGATATGGAATGCCAAGCATAGCTGCTGCTTCTTTTTGTGTTAATTTATTTCGTTTTCTAATTTCTACTAAATTCATACACTTATAATTTACCATTTTGGCATATATTGTCAATTTTAAAGTTACCATTTTGGCATATTATAATTTATGTAAATTTGCCATTTTGACATGCATCAAAACTTAAAAATAAAAATAATTTCTAGTTAAAACTATAAATTAGGGTTCACGCCACTAAGCAAATAAGCCACTAATGCCGCTCTAGCGGTAATATCATAATTCTTATAACTTTGTTGATAATATTTAGCGTATTTATATTCAGTAATATAGGAAATACTCACTGCATGAGTCAATCCGTTAACATATACTGGGTCGCCTTCTTTATAAGTACGATAATAGGAAGATTCTTCCATATTTGATATATTCGTGGAATTACATTCTTGAATAGATAGCAAGTTATCAAATGGGAAGACTTTAATTAATTTTCTTCTAGTCATCTCTCCAGCGTTCACTGTACTTCTAATTCCGCCTGTATTATGGCTAGCAAAATAAATAGTCACATTATCAAATTCACTCTTATGGGAGTTGACATACCAATACATTGCTTGGCAAACAACATAAGTAAAACTTTCTTTGGAATAATATTTAGAGAAGGTATAAATAGGATCATCTGCGTGAGCGATCATATCTCTATATTCTTCTTTTTGAGTAATCGCTTCAATATTCGGGTCCGCTTCACTGGTGTTACTATAGGCATAAATAACATTAGGGGTGCTACTACTAACTAAATAACGATTATTTTGATATGACAAAGATAAATTCATAATTCCAATATATTTGCCGTTACTTCCTGCTTCTAAATAAGGAACCCCGTTATATGTGCCTTTTTTACTAACATGGTCATGAGCAAAAAACATCGCATCAACGTATTTTAAATTAGTGGATGGATCAGTTTGAGTTAAATCAGAAAATTTACTAGGTTCACCACTACTACCTTCAAATCCAGCGTCATGGAAACTAGCGATAATCACATCGCATCCTTTATCTTTTCTTAAATAAGTTGAATATTCTTTAATATAACTATTCGCACTAGGGAAATAGAATTTATCAGAAATACTACCAGTAATCGAGGTCTCAATTCCTTCTTGAATGGCCCCAATAATACCAATCTTCACGCCACTTTTTTGAACGATTGTGTATGGAGATAGCCAACTAGGTCTAGTGACGTTATCTGAACTATAAAAAGTGTTACAAGAAATAATGTCGCAGTCTAAGTTTGTAGCAAAAGTTTCAATCGCTTTTTCATCCCAATCAAATTCATGGTTACCAAGAGACATCGCATCAAAGCCGATTTCATTCATCGCTTCAATCATTATTTTTCCTCTAGTTTCATTCGATTCATATCCACCTTGAAACATATCTCCGCCAGAAAGAGTGAGAGAATATTGATCCCTATGGGTTTTAATATACTGAGAAATATAGCTTATTCCTGCTTCATGATTGTCCTCGTCACGAATAAATGAACCATGCGTATCGTTTATATAATAAATTGACATATCAATATTACTAGGCGGATCAATCGGACTACTACTAATAGAGAAATTCACTACATTACTACTATCAGAATCTGAATAATAAATATTATCTCCTTTAGCGATAACGCTTATAGAATAATCTCCATCCGCTAAACTTAAAGTAGAGACATCTAAACTAGTAAAAGTTAAAGAACCACTCTTATTATCTTCTCCAGTAATAGTATATAAATATCCACTAGCGTGAGAGACACTATTCCAAGAAACAACATTATTATTAATAGAGATACTTGGTGCAGTTATTTTTGTTAATTCTGGAGCGATTTTAGCAACCACTCTAATAGTGTAACTAACACCTACATAAGACTCTTTAGAAAGGGTGACCTTAAAAGCTTCTGACTTATCACTTTGAGTAAAAACATAGCCATCATTTATCGATGATGTATAGTCAGTTATTCGTTCAGAAGTTTTATTATCAACAACTACTAAACCTTCGCTAGAAAAAGCTTCACCTATTTCGAATTTAGTTTTATTTGGATAAGAATATATTCTAAGTTCTTTTTTAGAAGGTGCAGAATAGACACATCCAAATAAACAAAGAGAAATAGGGGCAATTAAAAGTAACCACGCTTTATTAAGTTTATTCATGTTAACATTCTACTCTTTTTACAAACTTATTCACAATAAAAAAGGGGCTGTTAAGAAACCTACAAGGTGATTTAGCCCTTTTTTCTTATGACCAATTCTACTTTTAACAGATAAACTGTTAAGAAACAAATATAATCACCTATTATTTATACTTTAGTATAAGTTTTAATTAAACATTTGTCTTATCACACTTAACAGATAAACTGTTAAGAAACCATAAATTACAATTCCTACTAAAAGCAACGGAAGGAAAAATAATAAAATGATAAAAAATAATTAAAATGAGTTAAAAAAATAAAAAAAGAGCTGTTTTACTTCGCAGGTTTCTTAACAGCCCCTATATAGACTATACGCTAATAGATGACTAGCACTAATCCTTGTAAGACTAAGGCCACCACCGCAAATGTAAGACCAAAAGCGACAAATAAAGGAACAAGAATCTCGATTCCTTTCATTTTTGTATTTACATTTGGAAATACTTTTCGGTTAAGTGACATACCGATAGAAAAGAAAACAATTCCAGCAACTAATCCTAACACTAGCATGATAATTCCAGGCACCATTGCCGCGCCATTACCAATAATTTTCACCATTAAAGAACCTAGCATTGCTATAGCAAAGAAACCAAATGCTAAACCAAGGAACAACAGCATTTTATGTAATCTAGGTTTATAAGTTGGTAAAGACCTAAAATTTTCAACAGTAATAGCCTCTCCACTAGAGCCCACTACTGGTCCATTAACTGGTCCACTGCCTTCTTTAATTTGATTAATCGAAGTTTCACTAACTTCTTCTAAATACGCTCCACAAAACGGACAATATTTACTACCATCTGGTATTTCTTTGTTACAGTATTTACAAAGCATATATTAGACCCCCTATATTTAATTTCAGTATACAGTATAAACATAAAAACTGCCTAGAAATTAATCTAAGCAGTAATTATTTCTTTTCTTCGGAAACAGGAAGTAATTTAAACAAATGTTTTTCATCCCTAATAATTATTTCCTTTTCGATACCTTTTTCAATCAAAGAAACATATTTATAGAAGTTTTTATCAAACTCTTCCATTGTGATTTCCATATCTAATGCCTCCTTTATTTATATTATTGATTGATTATTTATTTTTTATCAAATAAAAACTGCCTAGAAATTAATCTAAGCAGTTAATTATTAGTTTTAACGATTAAGCGTTACGAGAATTAATCTTCTCTTTAATTTCGTTGATTGCACGGTCATAGTCTTCAACATATTTGTCTTTAACTTCATGCATTGTGCCTTCAACTGAGAAGTCTTTTAATAACTCTTCGCTAGCTTCTTCGCTCATAAGTCCACGTCCGGCTGGAATTAAGTGTCCAGTAATGACATTTTCCTTTAAGCCGTGTAAGTAGTCAACTTTGCCTTTAATAGCAGCGTCAGTGAGTACTCTAGTAGTTTCTTGGAATGAGGCTGCTGATAAGAAGGAATCAGTTTCAAGAGCAGCTTTTGTGATACCTAAGATAAGTGGAGAGAAAACCGCTGGACGTTTGCCATTAATAATGGCTTCGTTATTTTTCGCAGTGAAGGTATTAATCGATACACGGGTACCCGCGATCATATCAGTATCTCCGGCGTCAATAACGTAGACTTTTCTTAACATTTGTCTGACGATAACTTCAATGTGCTTATCAGAAATTCCGATATCTTGTAAGGAATAGACTTTTTGAACTTCTTTAATGATGTATTTTTCAACTGCAGTGACATCAGATACTTCAAGTAATTTCTTAGGATCGATAGCACCTTCGGTGATCTTACCACCATTAATGACTTTGTCGCCTTTTTTGACACGTAATTTCGCACCAAAGGCAGTAGTATAAGTCTTTTCTTCTAAATCGTTACGAACAGTGACTAAATAGCAACCATTCTTTTCTTCAATCTTAGTGATAGTACCTGGGATTTCAGAAATAAGAGCTTCTCCTTTTGGGTTACGAGCTTCAAATAATTCTTGAACTCTTGGTAAACCACTAGTGATATCGCTACCAGCAACACCGCCAGTGTGGAAGGTTCTCATGGTTAACTGAGTACCTGGCTCACCAATAGATTGAGCAGCCATAATACCAACAGCTTCACCAACTTGGACTTCTCTACCAGTCGCTAGGTTACGTCCATAACAGTGGATACAAACACCGTCTTTAGTCTCACAACCGAATAAGGATCTGATTTCCACTTCTTCAATGCCAGCGTCAACAATGGCTTTGGCACTTTCTTCGTTAATCATGGTGTTACCTTTAACAAGTACTTCACCAGTTTTTGGATTAACAACATCATTTAAGGCGTATCTACCAACTAAACGGTCATAAAGTTTAACAATAATCGCGTTTCTAGAAGTATCTCTAATTTCTTTGACTTTAAAGCCGTGGTCAGTGCCACAATCGACTTCTCTAACGATTACGTCTTGAGAGACGTCAACAAGTCTTCTAGTTAAGTAACCTGAGTCAGCGGTCTTAAGCGCGGTATCAGCACCACCCTTACGAGCACCGTGGGTCGCAATAAAGAATTCAGAAACAGTCATACCTTCACGGAAACAACGTTTAACTGGGAGTTCAATAGTTCCACCAGAGGTGTTACCCATAAGACCTCTCATACCGGCTAACTGTGTAATATTTGAAATATTACCACGAGCACCAGAGTCAGACATCATGAAGATGGTGTTTCTTTGATCTTTATTAAATTGTTCAGTTAATTTAGTTCTAACTTCCACAAGAACTTTATTCCAAACGTCACAAACGCTCTTATGTCTTTCTTCTTCGGTTAACATACCAAGTTCGAACATTTCTTGAATTTCCGCGACTTTCTTATCACCAGCTTCTAAGATTTCTTCTTTACCTTCAACGATATGGATATCGTCAATAGAAATAGTAAATCCAGCCACTGTAGCGTATTGGAAGCCTTGGTCTTTCATCTTATCTAGAACGGATGAAGTCTTTGGATTACCTTTACGGTCATATCTTTGGAAGATTTCATTAATAATTTTTCCTAAATCTTTCTTTTTGATTGGTGATCTCACAGGCATTTTAGCGATAATTGCTTTGATATCGCTTCCACGTGGGACGAAATATTCAGGTAAATCATGAGCCATATTTTCCGCAGTAACTGCGTTTAAATATGGGAAATCACTTGGGAAGATTTGGTTGAAGATGATTTTACCAACAGAGGTGATTAAATAAGAATTATTCATCTCTTCGGTGAATCCTTTCTTCATTAAAGCCTTGCCGATAATGGCGATTCTATTATGTAAATGGATTTGCTTAGTTTGATAAGCAAGAATTACATCATCAACGCTTTTAAAGACTTTACCTTCACTAGCAGCGTATAATTCAAATCTTTCTGCTTCTTCAGGATCAGTAGCTTTTAAAGCTTTAGCTTTCTTTAAGAAATCTTCTTTAGTGGATTCTAAAGTTAAATAGTAATTTCCTAAGACCATGTCTTGAGATGGGGTAACGATTGGTTTACCATCTTTTGGTCCTAAGATGTTATTAGAGGCAAGCATTAAATGTAATGCTTCTTCTTGTGCAGCTTTACTTAGTGGGACATGGACCGCCATTTGGTCACCATCGAAGTCAGCGTTAAAACCTGTACAAACAAGTGGGTGTAATCTAATCGCTCTTCCATCCACTAAGCGTGGTTGGAAAGCTTGAATACCAAGTCTATGTAAAGTAGGAGCACGGTTAAGAAGAACTGGGTGCTTACCAATAATTTCTTCAACAATATCTAAGACAGCAGGATCATATCTATCGATAATTCTATCTGCGGTCTTATTCGCATTAGTAATACCTCTTTTAATTAATTCGCACGCGATAAATGGTCTTAATAATTGGACGGCCATTTCGCGTGGAAGTCCACATTCATACATTTTTAAGAATGGACCAACCGCGATAACGGAACGACCAGAATAGTCAACACGTTTACCGAGTAAATTTTGTCTAAATCGACCTTGTTTACCTTTTAATCCAGAGGATAGAGATTTAAGAGGTCTACCACCAGGACCAGTAACTGGCTTATTTCTTCTACCGTTATCAATTAAAGCGTCCACTGCTTCTTGAAGCATACGTTTTTCATTCATTAATAAGACAGCAGGAGAATTCATATCGATTAATTTCTTTAAACGGTTGTTACGAGAAATTACTCTACGATATAAATCATTCAAGTCACTTGTAGCGAATCTACCGCCATCAAGTTGTAACATTGGTCTTAAATCAGGTGGAATCACTGGAATGACATCAAGGACCATCCATTCTGGCTTGTTATCAGAATGTCTAAAGGCCTCAATGACTTCAAGTCTTTTTGTTAACTTCGCTCTATTTGAGGAAGTTGAATTCTTAATCTTACGGGAGATTTCTTCTCCTTCAGCGTCTAAATCGATTTCAGCGAGTAAACGTTTAATCGCTCCAGCACCTTCAGAGAATTCAGCACCTGTAAATTTACGAATGAAGTTGTAACAGGTTTGGAAGTCAAAGACTTCGTTATGATTCTCTAGTCTAGCAACAAGTTCTTCGCTTCTTGCATAGTCATCACTACCTGGGATTAAACCCCATTCTTCTCCTTTTTCTTGGATTTCTTTTAAAACTGGAATAAAGATTTCTCTACCGTTTTTCTCGTTAATGAATTCACGATAAGTAAGAATAGTACTCTTTCCAGGATTTAAACAGATGTGAGCAGCGTAATAGGCTACTTCTTCTAAGTGCTTAGGAGAAACATCTAAAAGTAATCCAATACGGCTAGGAATGCCTTTTAAATACCAAATGTGGGTACATGGGCTAGCAAGTTCAATGTGACCCATTCTTTCTCTTCTAACTTCTTTAGAGATAACTTCGACACCACATTTTTCACATACGACGCCTGCGTATCTAATTTTCTTATATTTACCGCAATGGCATTCGTAGTCTTTCGCAGGACCAAAAATCTTTTCACAGTATAAACCTTGCATTTCTGGTTTTTGGCTACGATAGTTGATGGTCTCAGGTTTTAAAACTTCACCATGGGACCACGCTCTAATTGTGTCAGGAGAAGCTAATCCAACTTTAATCGCTGATAATTTCTTTACGTCAAACATTGTTAATTTCTCCTTTCATTAATCTTCACTTGTACTAGTTGACATACTTGTCATAGAGACATCTTCGTCAACACCAGTTTGGACATTAGCTTCATCACCGACTAAGTTTCTTAAAGATGTGTTAATCTTTCTTTCTTCTTTATCAGCTTCTTTTGCTAATGCATCCATATCAATGATATGACCTTCATCATCAAGAAGTTCAACATTCATCGCTAAGGATTCTAATTCTTTAACTAAGACTTTAAAGGCTTCTGGGATACCTGGTTTTGGAAGAGGTTGATCTTTAATAATCGCTTCATAAGTCTTTCTTCTACCAACACGGTCATCAGACTTCACGGTGATAATTTCTTGTAAGACGTGGGCAGCGCCATAAGCTTCAAGAGCCCAGACTTCCATTTCACCGAATCTTTGACCACCGTTTTGGGCTTTACCACCGAGTGGTTGTTGAGTGACTAAACTATATGGTCCAGTAGCACGTGCGTGTAACTTATCATCAACCATGTGGATAAGTTTAATCATGTACATGACACCAACTGTGATTCTTTCATCGAACTTCTCACCAGTACGGCCATCATATAAGACAGTTTTACCATCTTTTGCCATGCCTGCTTTATCCATCATTTCGAAGATTTCTTCATTGGTGATACCGTCAAAAACAGGGGTTGCAATCTTATATCCTAATTTCTTAAGAGCCATACCTAAATGGACTTCTAAGATCTGTCCGATGTTCATACGAGATGGAACACCTAATGGGTTTAACATAATATCAACAGGAGTGCCGTCTGGAAGGAATGGCATATCGCATTCTGGTAAGATACGGGAAATAACACCCTTATTACCGTGACGACCAGACATCTTATCACCTTCAGAGATCTTTCTCTTTTGGACGATATAGACAGTGACAATTTCATTAACTCCTGGTGGGAGTTCATTGTCTTTGGCTTTTTCTTCTCTTTTACGGATCTTGACATCAAGAACAATACCCGCTCCACCATGAGGGACTCTAAGAGAAGCATCTTTACCTTCGTTAGTTTTTTCTCCAAAGATCGCCATTAAGAATTTATCTTCTGGAGTTGGTTCACTTTGTCCACGAGGAGTGACTTTACCAACTAAGATATCTCCTTCTTTAACTTCAGTACCAACAACAACGATACCTCTACTATCTAAGTGAGCCTTGGCTTCAGTACCGACGTTAGGGACATCTGCGGTAATTTCTTCATCACCAAGTTTTGGAATGGAACGACATTCACAGTTATATTTTTCAATGTGAATTGATGTATAGACGTCGTCTTTGACGAGTCTTTCAGACATAATAACCGCGTCTTCATAGTTATAACCATTCCAAGTCATGAAGGCGATGGTCACGTTTTGACCTAAAGCAAGGTCACCGTTTTGCATTGCTGGTCCATCAGCGATAATTTGTCCTTTTTTGACTTTATCGCCAACTTTGACGATGCTTACTTGGTTAATACAAGTACCATTGTTACTACGTTCGAATTTTTGTAAGTGATAAGTGACTGGCTCAGATTCACCTTTAGGTAAAATTTCAATAGTCTTGCTATCGGTGTAAGTGACAACACCTTCACTAGCGGAGACCACTGCTAAACCTGAGTCTCTTGCCACTTGATGTTCTAGACCAGTTCCCACAAGTGGAGCGTGTGGTCTAAGAAGTGGTAAGGCTTGACGTTGCATGTTAGAACCCATAAGAGCACGCATGGTGTCATCATTCTCTAAGAATGGAATGCTACCAGCAGCAATTGAAACGACTTGTTTTGGACTAACATCAACGAAATCAATTTCTTCTTTTTTAGCTAAGATATTTTCACCTTTATATCTAGCAACGACAACATCATCTAAAATGGTGCCATCTTCTGCTAAGTGAATATTAGCTTCAGCAATTTTATAATCCCACTCTTCATCCGCGGAAAGATAAACACTATCTTCAGCTTTGGATAAGACTCTTAAAGTCTTGTGATCCACTGGACGGTATGGGGTTTCAATAAATCCATAATTATTAACTTTCGCGTATGTTGCTAAGTTATTAATAAGACCAATGTTTTGACCTTCAGGAGTTTCAATTGGACAAATACGTCCATAGTGAGAAACGTGAACGTCACGAACTTCGGTAGATGCTCTATCTCTAGTTAATCCGCCCGGACCTAACGCAGATAATCTTCTTTTATTAGTTAATTCTGCAAGTGGGTTGGTTTGATCCATGAATTGAGATAATTGTGAGGAAGCAAAGAATTCTCTAATAGAGGCTACTAGTGGTCTAGGATTAATTAAAGCTTTTGGCTTCACATTTCCTAAATCAGAAATAGACATCTTTTGTTGAACGGTCTTTAGCATCTTAGCTAAACCAACTCTAAATTGATTTTGAATTAATTCGCCAACACATCTAATTCTTCTATTTCCTAAGTGGTCGATATCATCACAGCTACCAAATCCGTCTTGGACATTTAAGAAATAAGAAAATATCGCCACGATATCACAGATATTAACGTGTGTGCATGTATTATTTAAGTCAGTACCAATAACAATTGAGACTTTTTCTTTCTTGTCATTGTTATAGACTTTGACAATGTTCACTTTGCCGTTATTATCGAGTTTCTCGTTAATTTTTAAGACTCTTAAATGCGCACCTTGTTCAAAGAAATCTTCATTACGTAAGGCTTCAACATCTTCAACGGATAATTGATGACCTTTCTTAAATCTAATTTCTCCATCCGCAGAGACTAAGTCTTCCGCTAAGATACGGTTTGGTAAACGGTTATAGATACCAAGTTTTTTAATAAATTTATATCTACCAGCGCGGCCTAAATCGTAACGTTTCTCATCAAAGAATCTTTGGACTAAGAAGTTAACTGTACCTTCTTCAGTGATTGGCTCACCTGGTTTCATCTTTCTAAAGATATCCACTAAAGCGGCCTTAGAAGATTTGATTTTGTTTTCTTCTTCTTTTTCTAAAGTATTTCTTAAAGCTTGAGATCCACCAAAGAGTTTTAAGATATCATCACTACTCTCAAAGCCTAAAGCTCTAAGTAAAGTAGTCGCATGAATCTTTCTTTGTCTATCGATTCTGACAGAAAGCATATCTTTCGCGTCAGATTCAAATTGTAACCAAGTACCTCTACCCGGAATTAAATCAGCTTCGTATAAAAATTTACCAGCTTTAAATTCTTTAGATAAATAGGCACCAGGAGATCTCACTAATTGAGAAACGATAACTCTTTCAGCACCATTAACGATAAATGTTCCACTATTAGTCATTAAAGGTAAATCACCCATAAAGACTTCGGATTCTTGAATTTCACCTGTTTCTTTGTGAATTAATCTCACCATGATGTACATAGGGACGTTATAAGTTAAGTCTCTTTCTTTACATTCAAGGAAAGTGTGTTTTGCTTCACCAAGACGAATAGATAAATATTCAATGGTTAATGTGCCAGTATAGTTTTCAATCGGAAATGATTCTCTAAAAACTTCGTCTAATCCCTTTTCTAAAAATTCAGCGTAACTCTTTGTTTGAATTTCCACTAAATTTGGAAGTGGGAGATCACCAGAGATTTTGGAGTAATCATATCTTCCGTTATTAATTTGTCTAAGTTCAGTAATATTTCTGGACATTATAATGGCTCCTTTTTCAATAAATTATATTTCGTTCACTTTGTGGCTTTGATTATCCAATAGCCTTTTTCTTTATGAAGCACAGAAACGTTTTCAAATACCGTTTCAATGTATTTGAGAGCGCTCTCCGCTCCTTGCTTTCGTCTAATCACCACGTATAGCGAACCGCCATCAATTAAGTATTGCTTGCTCTCCTTATACATTTGGTAGGTAACGACTTTACCTGCTCTAATTGGAGGGTTCACAACAATTGAATCATATGGTCCTTCAATCTTTTCATAGATGTCACTTTGAAGGAAGGTGACTCGTGACTTTAAATTCAGCCGTTCACCGCTCTTTGACGCTAGAGCGAGTGCGCGCGAATTAATATCGGCAAGATCAACTCTTGCCACACTAGAATTTTGAGCAATGGTTAGTCCAATTGGACCATAGCCACACCCTAAATCCAAGATCCTCCCGGTTAGATGAAGAGGAAGTAATACCTTAAGAAAGATATACGACCCCTCATCGATTCGAGATTTAGAAAATACTCCGTTATCGGTATAATAGGCGTACTCTTGACCATATAAGGAGAATTTAATCTCCCTGATATTTGATTCCGAAGACGGACTCTGGTCAAAATAATAGCCCATAATAACTAAGAGTTTGATAGTAAAGTTAAATTATTTAACTTCAACTTCAGCACCAGCGGCTTCGAGAGCTTTCTTGTGCTCTTCAGCTTCAACTGGGGAGATGTGTTCTTTGACGGCAACAGGAGCTGCGTCAACTAACTTTTTGGCATCCATTAAGCCTAAGCCAGTGATAGCTTGGACAGCCTTGATGACTGGGACTTTAGATGCACCAGCAGATTTTAAGAATAAGCTCACTTCGGTTGGTCCTTTAGCAGCTTCTTCTTCAGCAGGGGCAGCAGCTGCAACGGCCACAGGGGCAGCGGCAGTGACACCAAATTCTTCTTCAACAGCTTTGACTAATTCATTTAATTCGAGAACAGTCATTTCTTTTAAGCTGGCGATAATTTCTTCTTTTGTTAATTTAGCCATTTTTCTTTTCCTCCTAAATTGGCATTATTTTGCATCCGCAACAGCCTTAACAGCGCAGGCAAATTGACGGACTGGTGCTTGTAAGCACGATAACAACATGGCAAGTAGACCATCTCTACCAGGTAATTTAGCAATTTCTTTGACACCATTCGCATCAGCAAATTTTCCTTCAAAGACGCCACCCTTGATATTAAGATTGTCTCCATATCTTTTTGCGTATTTAGCAAGCACTTTGGCAGCACTATTGACTTCTTTTGAGAAGAAGATAGCGTTAGGACCACTTAAAACTTGCTTTAAGTCAGCGTAACCAAGTTCATCACTTGCACGTTCAACAAGAGAATTCTTATAAACGTTCATTGATGCACCTTCAGCACGTAAGGCTCTTCTTAATTCTTGAAGTTGTTCCACGGTTAATCCACGGTATTCAGCAACAACAAGAGCAGAACTTTCCTTAGCTTTAGAAACGATTTCGCTAACTGTTTCTTGTTTCGCTAATAAGACATCCTTATTCATGTTTTGACCTCCTTTTCAATTTGTTTTTTTGTTTTGAGGCTCCAATATACAGTGAGAATAAATGCTTTATTTCTTCACCTCGGTAACATTATTAAGACTCCACGTCCGTTACTGTCTTGGGTATATTAGAATCTAGTTAATTAACGACCTTCAAATGTGAAGTGGATTGCTGGACCCATGGTCGTATGGATAACAGCGTTTTTAATGTAGGTACCTTTGACTGAAGCTGGTCTAGCCTTTAATAAAGCGTCAACTAAGGCTTGTAAATTTTCTTCAATCTTCTTTGCATCAAAGCTGACTCTAGCAATAGACACATGCATGTTTGCTTCTTTGTCAACACGGTATTCCACTTTACCGGCTTTGATTTCTTTAATTGCTCTAGCGATATCTGGATTGACGGTACCAGTCTTTGGATTTGGCATTAAGCCTTTAGGACCTAATACACGAGCAACTTTACCGATGACAGGCATCATGTTTGGTGTCGCAACGATAACGTCGTAATCAAACCACCCACCGGCGATTTTATCGATCATTTCTTGTCCACCAACGAAGTCTGCACCAGCAGCTTTAGCGTCTTCAACTTTGTCAGTAATGGCTAAGACCTTTTTGGTTTTGCCATTTCCGTGTGGAAGGATGAGAGTTCCTCTGACTTGTTGATCAGCTTGTTTTGGATCGACATTGAGTTTGAATGAAGCGTCGACTGTCGCATCAAATTTGACAGTAGAAGTTTCTTTGACGAGTTTCACTGCTTCTTCAACAGTGTATAACTTACTGGCATCCACTTTTGCTAAAGCGGCAACATATTTCTTACCCTTTTTCATAGTGTCCTCCATTAGTCGTCAACGACGATTCCCATATTACGAGCACTACCTTCGATGATTTTCATAGCCGCTTCAATGTCATTAGCGTTTAAATCAGGTAATTTGTACTCGGCAATCTCTTTGAGTTTGGCTCTTGAGATATGACCCACAACAGTTTTACAACCAGTCGCAGATCCTTTAGCAATTCCAGCAGCCTTTAATAATAATGGGGCAACTGGAGAAGTTTTGATGACAAAGTCACAGGACTTGTCTTCATAAGCAGTGATGATTACTGGAACGATTTCTCCACGTCTATCAGCAGTCTTGGCGTTAAAGTCTGTACAAAATTTCGCCATGTTAATGCCAGCAGAAGCGAGTTTTGGTCCTGGTTTAGCTTCGCCACCAGGGAGTTCCATTTTCAACACTTTCGCGATTTTTTTACTCACGTGACTTTCCTCCTTTTTAGATTGTCCGTGCCGTGGTATGAGTGAATCACCACTCTTCCACAGGCTTTGCGTGTGCGACACACTCTCTCATACGTGTGAGGGCAACATGCTTATATATGCTATCAAAATAAAATATGCGCTTGCAATCACTTTTTTCAATTTTTTTATCTTAAAATAAGAACAATAGACACAAATAAGAAAAATATTTTACCTGTAAAATATCTTTATGTTATAATTTTTTCACAATTAATAGCAAATTTGCTTTTAATTTTGCTAAGAGTATAATACAAGCAGATTAATATGAAGAGCGAAAGAAAGACCAAAGCTAAGCAAATATCTCCGTATCTATTAGTCATTCTCTCCTTTGTTGGAGTTATCCTTTTAGGCTCATTTTTATTGACCCTTCCATTTGCCCATAAAAACGGTAACTGGGGTAACTACATGGATGCCTTATTTCACGCGACTAGTGCGACATGCGTGACTGGACTATCAACATATAGTTTAGGAATAGGAGGAGAACTCACATTTTTTGGTCAAATTGTGATGTTAATCATGATCCAAATTGGTGGTCTTGGTTTTATCACAATCCTTACATTCTTTGTATCTTTGATACAAAAGAAGATTCAATTTAAAGATCGATATATGCTCGCTCAAGCGGTTAACTCCACCTCTATTGCCGATGTCACTAAATTCGTCAGAAGAGTGATTGTGATTGTCGCTACCGCTGAGATACTTGGTTTTGCTTTAGGTCTACCTGTATTTTTAAATGTTCCAGGCTATTCAGTTCCTAAAGCTATTTGGGCTAGTGTATTTACTTCTATTTCTGCTTTTAATAACGCCGGATTTGATATCTTTGGAGGAACTAGTTTAATCCAAGGAATGGGCACAATTGTCGATACCATGCCTCAATGGGCATATTATTATATGCAAGGCTATATCATGATTTTAATCGTGATGGGCGGGTTATCATTCTTAACGATCATCGAATTAACATTCCAAAGAAAAAAGGTCAAACAATTATCTTCTTTTACTAGAATTACTTTATTAATGACTGGTTCTTTAATCATCTTTGGGTTTGGCATATTGATGTTAACGGACGGCATTTCTGGAAACATCACCCCATATCAAGCATTATTCCAAAGTGTCACTACTAGAACTGCTGGATTTGCAAGTTTTGATCAATCAACATTATCTCCAGCAGGAAAGACAGTTAGCTGTGTTTTAATGTTCATCGGTGGATCACCAATCAGTACCGCTGGTGGTATTAAGACCACCACTATCTTCGTTTTAATCCTTTGCTTTATTAGATTCTTACAAGGTAGAAAAATCTCTGCGTTTAAAAGAGAATTTACTAATTCATCAATTATTAAAACAATGACTTTAGTGTTCTTATCTGTTGTCGTTTTATTAGTCGGATTCATTTGTATTGCCTCATTTGAAAGAGGAAATGCCGCCGCGACAACAGACGCAGTATTATATGAAACATTTTCGGCCTTTGGTACAGTTGGCTTAAGTGAAAACTTAACCACTACATTATCTTTAGGCAGTAAGATTGTTATTTGCTTATTAATGTTCTTTGGAAGACTTGGTCCAATCACTTTATTCCAAATCTTCCAGACAAATATCGATAATGAGAAAAACACTCACTATCGCGAAATTCCAACAGATGTTATCATAGGTTAGGAGGAAATCTCTATGGCACACAAATCATTTGCAGTTATCGGATTAGGACAATTTGGTCGATCAATCGTTAAAGAACTTTCTGATAATGGTATGGACGTTATCGCTATTGATAATAACGAACAAACAGCTAAAGAAGTCGCGGTGGATTTACCAACCACATTTATCGCCGATAGTACTGATGAAAAAGCCTTAAAAGAATTAGGCATTGGAGACGTTGATGCTGCTATTGTCGCCTTTGGCGATAATCAAGAAGCTAGTGTTTTAACTACTGTTATTTTAAGAGAATTAGGAGTTAAAAACATTATCGTTCGTGTTGATGACGACTACTACGTTCCAATTATGAAAAAATTAGGAGCAACTGAAGTTATCACTCCTCAAAAAGCCGCTGGTAGCGCATTAGCAAACCGTATTGGTAATGAAGACTTCCAAGAATATTACAAATTAGATAACAAATACTCAGTTGTTTCTATTATTATTAATCCGGGCTTCTTCCCTCAAACATTAAAGGATATGAATCCTAAAAATGTATATGGTGTTAACGTTGTCTTAATTAGAAGAGCAAATAAATCATTTGTTCCTGGCGGTAATGACTCTTTACTCCCAGATGATATCGTTTACGTTGTTGGCACCACTAAAGAAATCTACGCCTTTAGAGAAGCTATTAACGGTAATAAAGCCAAAAAGAAATAATCATCATTATTCTTATAGAATAAAGCGACTCAGCTGGGTCGCTTTATTTATGCCTAAAACATTGTCGTAATGTTTGATATATTAGACTATTCACGATGAGTCGTATATTTTATCAAACATTAACTATAGGTTATTGAAGACATAAAAAATCCCCGCGATACGCGAGGATAATTATTAAGATATATTAATTAGATTTTATCAATTTCTGAGAAATCAACTTCCACTCTAGTTGGTCGACCAAAGAAGACAGTTTCAAGTTCAACAGCACCAGTTTCCTTATTAATAGAAATAATTCTACCTTCGGTGCCTTCAAGAGTGCCGTGGATAACTTTAACATAGTCGCCTTCCATGTATCTGTCATACATTGATTCATCAACCATACCCATTCTCTTAAGGACTGGTTCAATTTGTTCTCTTGGAACTGGGAATGGTTTAGTACCTTTACCAGCAGATCCAACAAATCCTGTAACCCCTGGAGTGTTTCTAACAATATACCAAGCATAGTCAGTCATAATCATTTCTACGAAAACATAACCTGGATATAAGTTCTTCATTCTGGTTTTACCAGTTGGTAAACCATCTTTCATCACTGGAACTTCTTGTTCCACGACAATGATTCTGAAGATTAAATCTTCTAAGCCCATTGACTCGACACGTTTTTGTAAGTTATAAGCTACTTTTCTTTCGTGGGTGGAATATGTAGATACCACATACCAAGCTTTATCACCTAATTTTGCTTCTTTATTTGCTTGTTGAGCTTCATCACCAATATCAGTATTGGTATCAGAGAATGCTGTTTTATTATTGTCTACCATTGTTTTGTCCTCCAATTAAATGCCTTTAAAAGCATCACTTAAGATGTCAATTAATTGCTTACCTGCTAAATCTTCTGCGAAAAGTAATAATCCAGTCACCGCCGCGATAATCACAACCACGATGATTGATGGAATTAACACTTCTCTTTTTGGCCATCTTACTCTTTTACCTTCTTTGACGACCCCTTTAAAATATTTTCCAAGTCCCATTTTATGAGCCTCCTATTTACTAGCCTTATGAAGAGTCTGTTTATTACAGTTTTTACAGAACTTCATTAGCTCTAGTCTTTTATTATTTTCTTTGTTCACTGTTGTAACATAGTTTCGAGCCAGACATTCGGAGCAAATCAAAATCACTTTTTCTCTCATCTCTAACCTCGCTATGTGAATTACAGTAGCATTACTATATCACTAGCAATTTTTGATGTAAACAACAAAAAAGCACTTTTTTAGCGCTTTTATTAATAAAATACAGCATTTGAAGGTTAATTACTTAATGACTTTTTGATTCTTCAAAATATATAAAATAGAAATAGCGGTCGCTCCCACTAGAGCCACTACTGTAGCAATAACAATAATTGAAGATTGATCTAGCTTTTGTTTTTCTTCTTTGACCTTATTATGGTTTGGATAATATTTATTAACTAATGTTCTAATAACTTGCCCGATTGTGTAGCCTTCTTCCACTCCATCAGCTTGAGCGTTAACATAGTCTTTTTCTTCTTGGCTGAGTCCCATATAGACAATATACATTTCTTTAAATTCTTCTTTAGTGATATCACACACTGCAGGATGAGCATCTCTAAAAGAGGCCCAATAATCTAAAAATGGGTGTTCGTCATTTAATCTAATCGCATAGGAAATTATGGGGGTTTTAAATTCAAATACTTCATTTTTGACAGTATTTTTACTAAATACCCCAAACATCATAGGCACTAATAATAAAGGGAGAAGAAACTTTTTCATATTATCCTTTTTGTTTTATTAATCTATTAGATAGATACATTATATATGAAACTAGAAAAGTATTTAATGGAATATTAAAGAAAGCAACAATAATTTGACTGACTAAAATAATTAAAAAAGTCGAACCTGAAAACGCCCACCATTTCATTAATACTCCAAAGCCTACCATAATAGTTAACTCAATTACAAAGCAAGCAAATCCAACAGAAAAAACGTTAATATTTATCTCGCGTTTTTTAAAAAATCTAAAGAGAAACATTTGAGTAAATAATGTAAGTCCAAGTAGGATAAGAGAGCCGACAGGAATTAAAATACGGTAGACAAGCGCTAAATTAACATCATAATCTAAGGCAGAAAATAAAGTTAAGCCCACTAATAAAATAGTGAAAACCACTACTTCAATTGATAATAAAAGTTTTTCGTTTTTAATAGTTTGAAATAGTTTATAAACAAAGTAACTCGCAAAACCTAATAAAGCATAAATAAAGGTGATTTGAAAAAATGGAGCACTACCAAACATTTTAGGATCAAAGATATAAAATCCCACAATATCACTGGCAGCGCCTACTAATAGGCCAAACCAAGGACCAAGTAAAATTGAAGAAAAGATAATTAAAGCTGGCCCACCAAAAGAAATGCGAACAAAAGGCAAAACGGGAATATAATTCACCGCAAAGATTTTTTGAAATAAAGCGACGAGAATAATAAAAATGCCCGCAAGAGCGATTTTTTGAGTCATTGAAAGATTATAGATTCTTTTAAATTTCACCATTAGTTATCTCTTTTTTGACTAAGTTAGCAAAAGCTAAACTACCAGTAATTAAAATTACATCCTCTGGATAAGTTTCTTTAAGTGATTTAATTAATTCTTTATGGTCGCTATGAAATTTATAATCTTCTAGATAAAGGAAATAATCGCTTTCCTCTCTAGCGCGAACATGGGCAAATGTTGTTAATAATAATTCCCCTAATAAACTAATTTCTGGAAGCATAACGGTAATATTTTTATCTTTAAAAGAAGCAAATACGATATGAACGACTTTACTAGGGAATACTAATTCCATATCTTTTCTTAATTTAATAATCGCATCTGGATTATGAGCCCCATCAATAACAAATGTTGGCTTACCTTCAATAATATTAAATCTACTATCTAGAGTTGGTTTATATAATCCCTCTTTAACAGCGTTAATATCAACAGGATAAGTTTCTTGTAGAATATTTACTGCTTCTAAAGCTAAACAAGCGTCTAAAACGCTAGAAAGAGACTTAGAAGGGATTTTAACTTCGTTATAAGGACGATATTCAAAAGTATAGCCTTCATTAGTGAGATTTAAATTATGATAATGATCGACTTTATAAATCTTACTTTTAGTTTCTTTAGCTTTATTTACTAAAACATCTAAAGCATCTCCTTCGATTTCACCAATTAATAAAGGAACTTCGTTTTTAATAATTCCCGCCTTATGTAAAGCAATTTCACTAATAGAAACACCCAAGAAATTTGTGTGTTCACTAGTGATATTAGTGATAATACTTAAAATTGGTTTAAAGATATTAGTTGCATCAATCTCTCCACCCATTCCGCATTCAATAAGTGCAATATCAACTTTTTGATCAATAAAATATTTAAACGCTATAAAAGTGATAATTTCAAAGCTCGATAAATCAAATTTATCAAAATATTTTTTATATTCTTTAAAAGTATTTTCAACATAACTAATAGAGATAAATTCATTATTTACTCTAATCATGTCTAACATAGATTCGTAACATGGGGAAATGAATAGCCCCACTTTTTTTCCACTGGCGATATAAATATTATTTATATAATTACAGGTACTACCCTTCCCGTTCGTGCCACTAACGTGGACACTAGGAATATCATATTTAAAGCCTATCTTACGTAAAAAAGCGTCAAAGTTATCTCTTTGATAATCATTACGGTTATAGCGATTAATTTCTTCTAAAACACTCATTTTATAAACCTTTATCTAATTCTCTTTGGATATCGCGTTTTTTAATTGTTTCACGCTTATCGTAATTATGTTTGCCTTTCGCTAGAGCAATCTCCACTTTTACTTTTCCTTTGGAAAAATAGATTTTAGTAGGAACAACAGTAAATCCTTCGGTTTTAATTTTTTGGGCTAGCCATCTAATTTGATGTTTATGTAAAAGGAGTTTTCTGTTTCTTAAAGGGTCATGGTTAAATAGATTTCCATGATCATAAGGTTTAATATATATATTAATGATTTCTGCTTCTTCATTACGAATAACGACATAAGAATCATTAATTGTCGCTCCAGTTACTCTTAAAGATTTTATTTCTGTGCCTTTAAGTTCAATTCCTGCTTCCATAAAGTCAGTTAAGAAATAATTGAAATGCGCTTTTTTATTACTAGCAATAATCTTAATCCCTACGCTTTTCATTGAAATCTCCTAATCTATCAGTTAAAACATCATTTTTGAGTGAATATAAAAGTGAATCATTATAGTCTTTGATAAATTCTTTTTGGTCATTAAACGGCACTAGATAAGAAGCTAAATAGAAGGCGATTAAACACATAATCGCAAATAAAATATAGGAAATTGGAGAAACTAAATCTAGATATTTGCTAATTAAGCAAGTAACTAAAACCACTCCACCTACAGAAAGTAAACCCATAAAGGAGTTTTTACTCATTCCAATTAAAGTTGGCAGATAATTTTTAAACTTCATCTTTTTAGCAACTCCAAAGATAATTGCCTCACCAACTAAAATTAACATCACTAATATTGGTAAAGACCACTCTCCTCCTTTAATCGCCCAAGACCTATAGAAATAAAATCTTAAGGCTAAATAGACGACTGGACTAGCAACAACTAAGAAATTAATAATCGATAAGATAGTTGAGGTCTTTCGAGAATGATTTTTTGCAATAGAAGAAATAATAAACGGCACAAATAAAGCGCAGATAAATAACAAAACAATAATATTGATTAAGAAATACATCGCATGTCTATTCTCTCTAAATAATGGGAAAGTAAATAAAGCAACAGACACCGCAATTAACGCCATAAATAATTTAGCTAGAGACTTACTAATCGAGCTAGGCTTCATTGGTTTTGGTTTATTAACTTCAATTACATCATCGCCTAAAGTCTGATGCTTATAATGTTTCCATTTATTCATCATTGGTAAATAAAAGAACGCAGCAATTAATAAACCTAAGGTACTAGTAGCTAAAAACATAATACTTTCCATCACTGCATAGCCAAGTAAAGATAAACCAATAATTAAGAATATAAAGGCAAATCTCGCATCTTTTTTAATTAAGCGAATAAAGCAATATAGATAGTAAACGACAAATAAGAACAAGAAAGTTATTCCTAAAACACCGAAATTCATTAAAGCTTGGATATAGCCAGAATGGGCGGATAAAGTAGTTACACTAGATCCTCTATAAGCGTTCCAAAATCCACCTATAATGTGATTAGCGTTTTTAAAGCCAAAGCCAAAGATGAGATTTAAAGGATGTTCACCAATATAGAATATCGAGCTACTCCAAGTAAAAGTTCTCATTGATAAGGTATCGTATTTAGCGGATGTAAAATTGAAATATAAGAATCTTAAAAATGAGGAGAAACCTCCTAAATTATAATTGAGTCCCACCGCTAATAAGACAACAATAGAGCACATAACAGTTAAATATAATGTTAATAAAACTATTCCTCTACCATAGTGCTTTTTAATGGTGAAAATAATCTCAATTAAGAAATAGATGCTTAAAGAAGCAAACATAATCGCTACTGCCGTTAAAGAAGCAACCACGCAAGTAAAGAATCCCAAATAGAACATTGAGATATAAGAGAAAATATTCTTTTTGTAGTAGTTCAATCCAAAGCAAGAGAAGATGCCTAATAAAAGCATCAAACTATACATATTTGGATTCCAGAATATGGACTTAACATCAGATGGTAAATTACTTGCTGTCAAATTATAAATAATGTGGTCTGTTTCTTTAATCCAGGAATAGATTGTGGTTAATAAGCAGAAAATAATAATGATGATATAGATAATTTTAATCTTTCTAATAGAAGGGTGATTCTTTGTGAAATAGAACAAAATCCCATAAATAGAAATTAAATAAATTGCTAAAGATAGAGTCTGAATAACTTTATCTGAGTTAGTAACACTATATTCAAAATGCTGAACCCCGTCTAATGCTGCTCCAGAGAACTGCCAAATCGCGATACATCCACCCATAAAACAGATAAGTAAAATAGACATTAAAACATAATCTAACGTCACTTTGTTTTTGATATGTTCTATTATGAAATAGGCTAGATAACAACTAAAAGCGATAGAAAAATACATTAAAAAATGAATTTTAGATAACGGACCAATTGGATTAACTGATAAGAAACCAACATCCTCTAAAATCAAACAAGTCGCGATTAAAGCGACGTATAATAATATATTAGATAACGTAAATTTTAATTTACCCATTTGAATATGATTATAATGACTAGATGTCTAATTGTCTAATTATTATTAAATAATTCTCTAATTAGATAGATTATGTTAAAGCAAAAAAAAGAAGCGTTAAGGGGGATTAACGCTTCTAAGGGGATTTATAAGATACTAAGATCTTATACAATTAATTGGGTGACAACTTCTTCTACTTTTTCTCTATCACACTTGAAGGAGATTGCGAATTCATCAAATAAAATTGATTCTGCGTCTTTTAACATTTGTAAATCAGTAGGGCCTAATTTCACAAGTTGTCCATGAGAGTTGTAATAATTAAAGAAATATAATTGTCTAGATAAGTAGGCGAGATCATAGACATTACCGCTTAAAAGCTTTTTCTTATACAGATCCCTTCTTTGTTTAGTATTGCTGATAAATCCAGCTTCAACGGTCTTCATATAGTTAATGACTTCTTTAGCCTCAGTCTCATTCATCACTGGACGAATGATATTCTCGGTTCGCGATTTTAAAACGTAAATATTTTCTTTTGGATTTTTACGTGAGACAATCACGAAATATGGGTTTCCAGCGATCTCAGTTTCTCCGACAATCGTGGAAAGTCCTTCTCGGCAATGAACAACAATTTCATTAACTTTGAATTCCATGGTTTAATTATGCCAAAAAAATAGCATTTTTTCAATTACTATTTTTAATGCCTTTTTGAAAAGTATTGATGTAATCTATATTTTTTTAATGTTTTTGATTGACTTAAATACACTACATTTTGAAATTAAAAAGGCCTAATTTGTTTAGGCCTAATGTGAATTTTTTTAAATTACAAACTACGCAATTTTTGGTAACTTCCAGATATCTTTAACGTAAGATTCAATGGTGCGGTCACTAGAGAAGAATCCACTACTAGCGATATTAATTAAACACATAGTAGCCCATTTATCTTTATCTTGATATAAGCTAGAAGCTTTTTCTTGGGCATCAATATAGCTTGGTAAATCTTTTAAGATGAAGTATTGGTCGTTATTATTCATAATCTCATCAAAGATCATTCTAAATTTATCTGGTCTATAACTTGTCCATTCACCTTCAAATAACGAATCCATGATTTGTTTGATACGGTAATCAGAATTATACATATCCCAAGGAGAATAACTGCCTGTACGATTAAGTTCTTCCACTTCTTCGTTTTTAAGACCAAAGATTACTTCGTTTTCTGCTCCTGCTAAATCAACGATTTCAATATTTGCTCCATCTAGAGTTCCTAAAGTGACAGCTCCGTTCATCATAAACTTCATATTACTAGTTCCACTAGCTTCTTTTCCGGCAGTAGAGATTTGTTCAGAGATATCAGCAGCAGGAATAATTAATTCTGCTAAGGAGACACCATAGTTTTCAATAAAGACAACTTTTAAATATTTAGAAATATCTGGGTCATTATTAACAACCTTAGCGACCGCTAAAATTAATTCGATAATCTTTTTAGCGTAGGTATAACTTGGTGCAGCTTTCGCCCCAAATATATAAGTATGAGGATAGATTCTAAAGTTAGGATCATTCTTCATTCTTTGATATAAGTAAATAATATGGAAGACATTCATTAATTGTCTCTTATAAGCGTGTAAACGCTTGACTTGAACATCAAAGATTGAATTCACATCAACGTCAATGCCGTTATGTTCTTTGATGTATTTAGCAAGTTTCTTTTTGTTTTCGAGTTTGATGTCTTGGAATTCTTTGATGACTTTCTTATCGGTCGCATATTTCTTAAATTCAGAAATCTTCGACATATCAGTAATCCATTTATCTCCAATTTTAGAGGTGATTAAATCCGCTAATCTTGGATCGGAATTAAGTAACCATCGACGATGGGTGACACCATTCGTCTTATTATTAAATTTCTCAGGCATATATTTATAGAATTCTTTAAATGTATTAGCCTTTAAAATTTCTGTATGTAAAGCAGCAACTCCGTTCACTGAGAAAGCGGTATAAATCGCTAAGTTAGTCATATGGATTTGTCCGTCTTTAATAATATTCATCGCATAGCGATCCCAATCAGGAACGCCAGCGTTATTCATTTCAATATTAAATCTACGGTTAATTTCTTCAATGATCATGAAGATACGTGGAATTAAAGTTTGTACATAAGTAATAGGCCACTTCTCTAAAGCTTCCACCATAACAGTGTGATTAGTGTAGGCCATACATTGAGTAACTTCTTCCCAAGCTTCTGCCCATTCCATATCGTATTCATCAAGCATGATTCTCATCATTTCAGGAATCGCTAAAATTGGGTGAGTGTCATTTAATTGGAAGACATATTTTTGGTGAATCCCTTTTAAAGTGCCGTGATGTCTATAATAAGAATCTAAAGCGCTTTGTAAACCAGCAGAGACCAAGAAATATTGTTGTCTAAGTCTTAAAATACGTCCGGATTCAGTTGAATCATCTGGGTATAAGCCATGGCACAATTCTTCTAAAGCATTACAGTATTCTTTAAAAGGCATATTCTTTGGTAAAGAATGATTACTTGGCTCAGCGTTCCAAAGTCTTAAAGTATTAGTGACATTATTTCTATAGCCAATAACTGGCATATCATATGGGACCGCTCTAATACAAACTGCATCCGCGATTCTAATACCGTAAGTTCCATCTTTCTTTTGATAAGATTCTGGGTGTCCATAGAATTTAACTTCGACCGCGTATTTAGAACGTCTAACTTCCCAAACATTACCGTTAACTAACCATTGATCAGGTAATTCGACTTGTTTACCGTCTTTAATTCTTTGACGGAAGAAGCCGTATTCATAACGAATACAGTTACCATTGCCGATATAGCCTAAAGAAGCAATAGAATCTAGAAAACAGGCAGCAAGTCGACCTAAACCACCATTACCAAGTCCAGCGTCACTTTCTTCGTCTTCTAAGGTATTAATATCGATACCTAATTCTTCTAATCCTTCTTTGACCATTTTATATAAGCCAAGGTTTTGGATGTTGTTATTAAGCATTCTACCCATTAAAAATTCCATCGAGAAATAAATTAAAACTTTCTTTCCCTTGGTCGTACTTTCTAAGTGTGTATTATTCCAGTCAACGTTCGCGTAATCTCTAATCATTTCGCCTAAGATAGTGTATTGTTCGTTAACTCCACTATCTTTGACTTCAACTCCATAACGTTGAAGTAAACGCTCTTGAAATTCCTTCTTAAAATTTTGTTTGCTACTAAACATAGTAAACCTCCTATTTATAATAAATAATTTATTATTTTCTTCTTTCTTTAAGTTTAAAGATACATGCTCCCATAGAAGCAAGTTTGATATTTAAATAGCCGTAGAATGTATTTATTGGGCCACCATTATATTGGTTCGCGCCACCATAAATATCTTTATCGCTATTAAAGATTTCTTCATATATTCCTTCTACTTCCACAGGAATTCCGAAGTTATCATAGTAATTTGTAGTCATATTAAAGACAAAGATTAAAACTTCATCATCCACTCTACGAGTGAAAGCAAAAACACTATCGACATTATTATCAACAATAAGCCACTTAAATCTTTCTGGGTTATGTTCTTGATAATACATCGCTTTATGTGCTCTATAGATTAAGTTTAAGTCTTTATATAATCTAGAAATTGAATCATGAGCAGGGAATGCTTTTGATTCCCAAGGTAAAGATTTATTTTCATTCCATTCATCAAAGCTTGCAAAGTCATTACCCATGAAGTTAAGTTTCTTTCCTGGATGAGCAAATTGATAAGTAACTAAATTTCTTAAAAATGCAAATTTTTGATAATAGTCACCCCACATCTTATTGAGCAAAGTGCCTTTACCGTGCACTACTTCATCATGAGAAAATGGAAGCATAAAATTATCACTATAGAAATAAGCCATAGAGAAAGTTAATTTATTATGCTCATATTTCTTATAGATTGGGTCTAATGCGTAATACTTTAAAGTATCATTCATCCAGCCTAAATCCCATTTATAGTCAAATCCTAAGCCATCTTGATCAGTGGCTCTAGTAACTCCTGGGAAATCGCTACTATCTTCGGCAATCATCATTACTTGGTCATGATACAAATGCATCTTGCCGTTAAGACGTTTAATAAATTCAATCGCTCCTTCATTACGGCCATCATTCTTATTGCCGTTCCAGAAGATTAAATTGCTAACTGCATCAATTCTAATGCCGTCAGCATGGAAATATTCGACAAAATAATTAACCGCACTCATTAAGAAGGATCTCACTGGATCTTTTCCTAAATCAAATTGATAACTTCCCCAAGGGGAAACGCGGTGTTCATTATTATATTCAAATAAATATCCACCATCATAATTAGCTAATGCCCAACTATCAGTGGCAAAATGTACTGGAGCAAAATCAACGATAATACCAATTCCCTCTTGATGGAGTCTATCCACTAAAGACATAAATTGATAAGGATTACCATATCTAGGGTCAATTGAGAAGAAGCCAGTTGCTTGATAACCCCAGCTACCAGTAAATGGGTGAGCGACGACCGGCATCACTTCAATATGGGTATAACCCATACCTTTAATATATGGAATTAATTCATCAGCGATTTCTTCATAAGATGAGAATCTATCTCCATGGTTTTTAAGCCAGCTCCCTAAATGCATTTCATAAATGGATACTGGTTTATCAAAGTTTCTGTCTCTACCTTTTAAGAATTTTTTATCATGCCAGGCAAAGTCTTCGATATTGAATGTTCTACTACAAGTGTTTGGGGCGATTTCGCAAAAGAAGGCGTATGGGTCAATCTTATCAACATATTCTCCTTGAGCGTTTTTAAAATGATATTTATATGATTGATAATTTGTTGCTCCTGGCACAAATACTTCCCAGACTCCACAGCTATCAACCTTATTCATTTTGTGAGAATAAATATCCCAGTTATTGAAATCCCCAATAACCGAAACATCATCCGCACATGGAGCGTATAGTCTAAAAACTACACCTTCCACACCATCTTGTTTAACAAAGTGCGCACCAAAATATTTGTAGGCATCAATACTTTGGCCCATTAAGTAGTTAGAAAAATCATATCCCATAAAAAATCACCTAACTAATTATATAATATGCTTCTTATTTTTTTAATAAAAATAATACGAAAGTTCTAGCAGTTAAGAAAAAAGTTGGTAATTACATTTTGTGATATAATGTTTTTGTCAAACAAAGGATGTTGAGGTAGTTACTGAATCTTTGTTTGACGACACCTGTTCGGTAACTACCTCGACATAT
>Ga0256407_10003389_pt1 | contig 28496 bp, 23 predicted proteins | sample RumenRJG_04DNA_FD_193489 | JGI IMG/M metagenome (GOLD analysis project Ga0256407, IMG submission 193489) | Bovine rumen microbial communities from Lethbridge, Alberta, Canada - RJG_04 | ecosystem: Host-associated > Mammals > Digestive system > Stomach > Rumen | place: Canada: Alberta...
CATGGGCATCCGCGACAGGATGAAACAGCCCAAAGATGCCTATGATTTTGAAAAGGGGCCTGCCGTATGCCTGGTGATCGGCGTCAACGGCGTCGGAAAGACGACCTCGATTGGCAAACTTGCCGCCAATTATAAGAGCCAGGGCAAGCGCGTCCTGATCGCCTCCGCGGATACCTTCCGCGCTGCGGCAAATGAGCAGCTCACCGAGTGGGCGCGCCGCGCGGGTGTCGATATTATCGGAGGCGCCGAAGGATCGGATCCCGCCAGTGTTGTTTACGATGCCGTGCAGGCGGCCAAAGCCAGGAAGATCGATATTCTCCTGTGCGATACCGCGGGTCGTCTCCACAATAAGAAAAACCTTATGAACGAGCTTTCCAAGATCGACAGGATCATCACCAGAGAATTTCCTGAATGCTATCGCGAGAACTGGGTTGTCCTGGATGCGGCGACCGGACAGAATGCGGTCTCCCAGGCCAGAGAGTTTGCTTCTGTGACCAATCTTACCGGTATCATTCTGACCAAAATGGACGGAACTGCAAAGGGCGGTATTGCGATCGCGGTACAGTCCGAAGTGGGTGTTCCCGTCAAATTTATCGGTGTCGGAGAAAAGATCGAGGATCTGCAGAGATTTAATCCCGACGAATATGTCGACGCGCTGTTTTATACGGAATACAAGGATGTGTGATTTCTCTGTATTTGCAGATCATCCGGCATGTATTGATCACAGTTGTTTTTAGTTGTTTTACTTTTCAGTTATTTAATTTTCAGTTGCTTTACTTTCAGTTGTTTTATTTATAGAAAGAAGTGTAATAAATGGGACAGAAGGATTTGGAAACCGGGAAAGCTGCAGAGGTAAAGGACGAGCCCCTTTCTCTGGCAAAATTTGAGGAAGCCTGCGAGGCTGTCAGCCGTGTGACACTGGATACGGAACTGATTTATTCGGACTATTTCAGCGAGCAAACAGGCGGAAAGGTCTATCTCAAGCCCGAAAACAGGCAGCGTACCGGCGCCTATAAGGTTCGCGGTGCCTACTATAAGATCAGCACGCTCACCGATGAGGAGAGGAGCCGCGGCCTGATCACGGCTTCGGCAGGCAACCACGCCCAGGGCGTGGCTTACGCTGCGAGGGAGTGCGGCGCCAGGGCGGTCATTGTGATGCCGACGACGACCCCTCTGATCAAGGTCAACAGGACAAAAGCTCTGGGAGCAGAGGTCGTCCTCCACGGAGATGTCTATGATGATGCCGCGGCTTATGCGGCAAAACTGGCGGAAGAGAACGGCTATACCTTCATCCATCCTTTTGATGATCCGGATGTGGCGACCGGCCAGGGAACCATTGCCATGGAGATCATCAAGGAGCTGCCTCTTGTGGATATCATCCTGGTGCCTGTCGGCGGAGGCGGCCTTGCAACCGGCGTTTCCACCCTGGCAAAGTATCTCAAGCCCAATGTAAAGGTGATCGGCGTGGAGCCCGAGGGAGCTGCCTGCCTGAAAGCCTCTTTTGAGCAGGGCAAGGTGGTCACCCTTCCCTCAGTCAACACGATCGCGGACGGCACTGCGGTCAAGACGCCCGGCAGTGTCATTTTCCCCTATCTTCAGAAAAATCTGGATGAGATCGTCACAGTCCCTGACCAGGAGCTGGTCACCGCATTCCTGGATATGGTTGAAAACCACAAGATGATCGTTGAAAACTCCGGGCTTCTGACGGTCGCTGCTCTTCGGCATATCGACTGCAGGGGCAAAAAAGTCGTCAGCGTCCTCAGCGGCGGCAACATGGATGTCATCACAATGTCTTCCGTTGTACAGCAGGGACTGATCCTGCGCGACCGTATCTTCACCGTCTCGGTGCTGCTTCCCGACAAGCCCGGCATGCTGCACCGCGTCTCCGGCCTGATCGCGGAAGCGAACGGCAATGTCATCAAGCTGGAGCACAACCAGTTTGTGAGCATCAACCGCAATGCGGCTGTGGAGCTGAGGATCACACTGGAAGCCTTTGGCACGGAACATAAAAAGGAAATCATTTCTATTCTGGAGAAAAACGGCTTTAAGCCCCGTCTCGTAAAGACAAAGAGCTGAGAAACAGCCTGCGCGAATGTCCCGGCGCACTGCCGCCGCATATAAGCACGCAGCCATGGAGATGAAAGATGAATGATTCAGCGGAAAATCCGAACAGGAAGAGATCGTTTTATCTGGCAAATATCATATTCCTGTGCAGTTTGACCATACTGTCGCTTGTATTTGCCATGATCGTGTATTTCAGACTGCGTACAAAGGGGACTGACGGGGTAAGGCGCTTTTATTCGGAAAGCCAGATTGAGCAGATCAGGGAAAATGCTTCGGAAGAAACCCGCAAGGAGGTCCTTCTGAAGGTCCAGTCCTCCCTGGCGTCGGGAAAAAGCACCATGCAGATGCTGCGGGATCTGTTTGAGGACAGGGTCGTCGTAGTCAGCGGAGGCAGATACTATTTTTTCCCGCTTCTGGAAAAAGTTGAGAAAAACGACTTTGAACCGGAAAACCTGCACAACAATAACGGCATTGTTGAGTACTCCGGAGAGAACTCTTCCGTACAGCTGCGGCAGGGGATCCTGCTCTCCGACAATAACGGCAGGATCGACTGGGAGAGGCTTGCGGACAGCGGGATCGATGAATGCACTGTTTCGGTGGGCAGAATTGAGGAAAACCGCTTTGTCCGGGACGGGCAGCTTGACAGAAACTGCAGTATGGCTGTCCAGAAAGGAATCCGTGTCGGTCTCAGTATCGAGGTGAAGGACCCTGCGGATGAGGACATTCTTCTGCAGGCAGCCGATACTGCAAAGGAAGTTATGGATCAATACGGGGTCCGCAGAACTCCTGAGCAGAAACCTCTGTCTGCCATCCGGACGGACAGCCGGGATCAGACTTCCGCTGAAAGCGTTGAGGAGAAAGAATCGTCTTCCGAAGGGGAGGAGACTGTGCCTGAAGGTGCCATTGATCCGGGAATCCTGCTCAGGATTCATTCAGAGGAGGAATCCTCCGAAGAAGAGACCGGAGGGGACAAGTGGACGACTGCTGTCAGGCAGCTGTGCCGGATTATAGAGGCACAGGAAGAAATTCCTGTGATCGGAGCAGATCTGCGTACTTTCGCTGCACAGCTGGATCTGTCTGCGCTTGCAGATTACGACAGATGGCTGATCGATCATGAGGAGACCGCCTACTGTCCATACAGCTTCTCTGCCTGGGAATACAGCACGGAAGGATTTAAGGAGGGCGTTCCCGGTAAATCCATCCTGTATGTGAGGGTGAAAGAGTGAAAAAAACGCTTGATAGCGTTTTTTTCACTCCAGAGGTTTGCGTCGAAGCGCCGCAAACCTCTGCAGATCCCATCGGAGAAACCCGTTCCGGGCTTTCTCCTCGGGCGTCTCAGCGCAGGAGCGCTTCGACATGGTCGGAAGAGTGAAAAATATTGCCGATGCAATATTTTTCACTCCAGAGGTTTGCGTCGAAGCGCCGCAAACCTCTGCAGATCCCATCGGAGAAACCCGTTCCGGGCTTTCTCCTCGGGCGTCTCAGCGCAGGAGCGCTTCGACATGGTCGGAAGATTGAAAATATTTCCGATGCAATATTTTTCACTCAGGAGCTTGTGCCGCGAGACGGCCCAGGCTCCTTTAATCCCATCGGAGAAATTGCCTTCGCGAATTTCTCCTCTGGTGCCGCTCCGGCGAGCGGCATAATCAGAAAGATTAAAAAAGTCAAGATTTTTTGCTTGACAAACACAGGATGCATCGTTACAATAGCACAGGTATGGAAAAAATCGTAGAACAGGGGCTCCTGTATGACTTCTACGGGCAGCTTCTTACAGCGCATCAGCAGAAAATCTATGAGCTGGCGGTTTATGATAATCTCTCCTATAACGAGATTGCAGAGCAGGAGGGGATCAGCCGTCAGGCAGTGCACGATCTCATCCGCAGGACAACGGCCCTGATGCAGAAGTATGAGAAGAGGCTGGGCATGATCCGGCGCTTCAGAAATCTGCATGAAGCGGCGGAAGATCTTACAGAGGCTGCGGATACTGTCAAAAGCCGGGAAGATCTGGCAGAACGTGTACGGGAGATCGCAGACAGGATCAGAAAGGATCTCAGTTAATGGCATTTGAGAGTCTGACCGATAAACTGAATGAGGTGTTCCGGAATCTGAGCGGAAAAGGCCGGTTGACCGAGAGCGACGTAAAAGCCGCCATGCGCGAAGTCAAGATGGCCCTTCTTGAAGCGGATGTAAACTTCAAGGTCGTCAAGAAGTTCGTTTCCACTGTACAGGACAGAGCGATTGGCGCGGATGTCATGAACGGCCTGAATCCCGGACAGATGGTGATCAAGATCGTCAATGAGGAGATGACGAGTCTGATGGGCTCTGAGACGACCGAGATCCGGCTTGAACCGGGCAGAGACGCCACTGTGATCATGATGGCGGGTCTGCAGGGTGCAGGTAAGACGACAACTGCTGCCAAGCTCGCGGGCAAGTTCAAGTCCAAGGGACGAAAACCGCTTCTGGTGGCACTGGATGTCTATCGTCCCGCTGCGATCAAACAGCTTCAGGTCAACGGAGAGAAACAGGGCGTCGATGTGTTCGCGCTCGAAGACGGGACTCGTCCGGCACAGATTGCTCTGGCAGCTATGGAACACGCCAGGAAAAACGGGGAGACCGTGGTCATCCTGGATACTGCCGGCCGTCTGCAGATCGACGAAGCCATGATGGAGGAGCTCTCCGACATCAAGGATGCCGTCACGGTACACCAGACCATTCTGGTCGTCGATGCCATGACAGGCCAGGAGGCCGTCACTGTTGCAAAGACCTTCGACGAGAAGGTAGGTGTTGACGGTGTGATCCTGACAAAGATGGACGGCGATACCAGAGGCGGTGCTGCTCTTTCCATCAAAGCGGTTACCGGAAAACCGATCCTGTATATAGGTATGGGAGAAAAGCTCTCCGACCTCGAGCAGTTTTACCCGGACCGCATGGCGAGCCGCATTCTCGGTATGGGAGACGTACTCACCCTGATCGATAAGGCACAGGAAGCCCTCGATAAGGAGGATGAAGAGAAGACCCGTGATATGGCCGGACGTGTCCGCAAGGGCAAATTCGACTTCAACGACTATCTCGAGAGTATGAAGCAGATGCGCAAGATGGGCGGTATGTCCAGCATCCTTTCCATGCTTCCCGGAATGGGGATGAGCAAAGATATGCTGGAGGGAGCGATCGATGAAAAACAGCTCAAACAGACCGAGGCTATTATCCTGAGCATGACACCGCAGGAGCGGGCCAACCCCAAGATCCTTACTCCACAGCGCAAGTTCCGCATCGCAAAGGGATCGGGCTGCGATATTGCAACAGTAAACCGTTTTATTAAACAGTTCACCCAGATGCAGAAGATGATGAAGCAGATGGGCGGTATGAGCCGCGGCCGGCGCGGGAGAAATCCTTTCTCGGGAATGCTGGGCGGCATGGGTGGTTCAAGACGGGGAGGATTCCCCTTCTGAAAATAAATGAGCGAAGAACAGCACCGGATCTACCGGGGCATTTAGCAAGGAGGAAAGAACAATGGCAGTTAAAATCAGACTTACAAGAATCGGTGAGAAGAAAGTCCCGCTTTACAGAATCGTGGTAGCAGATGCTTCCACTCCCAGAGACGGCAGAGCAATTGATACCATCGGACACTACAATCCCAATACTGATCCCGGCACAGTTGATGTTGATGTCGAGGCAGCAAAGAAGTGGCTCAGGAACGGCGCACAGCCTACGACTGTGGTCAAAAAACTGTTCAAGCAGGCAGGTATTAAATAAGAACTTTGCGGAAAGCATACGCAGTGTTATTATAACGTATATCGCCTGCCGATGAGATCCGGTACAGACTGTGCCGGACCTAGAAGGATTGCCTATGAAAGAATTGGTTGAAGTGATTGCGAAAGCGCTTGTGGATAATCCCGAAGAAGTGGTCGTGACCGAACAGAAAGAGGGCAGGAACATACGGGTGCAGCTTCATGTGGCGCCTTCGGACATGGGAAAGGTAATCGGACGGCAGGGCAGGATTGCAAGGGCCATCAGGTCGGTTGTCAAGGCTGCTTCCGCTCAGGAAGATTACCGGATCGATGTAGATATCGATTAAAGAAATAGTCATAAATAGGGCGGCGTTTTGCGCCGCTCTTTGTTTCATTTAGATAATGGAGAAATTGATTTGACGGAACGCTTTCAGGTCGGTGTGATTACCACTCCGCATGGCCTCAAGGGAGAAGTGAAGGTCTTTCCCACAACAGATGATCCCGGACGCTTCCGGGTCCTGAGGGAACTGATCCTGAAGGAAAAGAAAAGTGAACGAGTGCTCAAGGTGCGCAGCGTCAAGTTTTTCAAGCAGTTTGTTATCCTTGGTTTTGAAGGGTTGAACCGCATTGAAGATGTGGAACAGCTGCGCGGGTGCTCTCTGCTGGTAGAGCGCAAAGATGCGGTACCGCTTGAAGAAAATGAGTATTATATCGCGGACCTGATCGGTCTGTCCGTCCGCAAAGAAGACGGCACAGAGATCGGTACGCTTTTTGAAGTGCTGGAAACGGGTGCCAATGATGTCTATGTGGTCAAAAGAGAGGGAATGAAAAACCTCCTTCTTCCCGCGATCTCACAGTGTATCCTTGACGTGCAGCCGGAGCAGGGCTTTATGACAGTCCATATCATGGAAGGTCTGGAGGATCTTTGATGCACTTTCATGTACTGACGCTGTTTCCCGAGATGGTGGAATCGGCTCTTGGAGAAAGTATCCTGGGGCGTGCCGCGCAGAAGGGTCTGGTAGAGATCAGCGCGGTCGATATCCGGAGCTACACGAAAAACCGGCACAATCGAGTTGATGACTATACATACGGCGGCGGCGCCGGAATGCTTATGCAGGCCCAGCCGGTCTATGACTGCTGTGCCGATGTGCAGGCGCAGGTCCTCAGCAGGCAGGGCAGACCTGCGAAAGTACTGTATATGTCTCCGCTGGGCAGGACCTTTGACCAGCAGATGGCACAGGAGCTTGCAGCTGAAGAGGAACTGATCCTGCTGTGCGGACATTACGAAGGAATCGATGCCCGGGCGCTGGAGGAAATCGGTGTCCAGGAGGTCTCGATCGGCGACTTTGTACTGACCGGCGGGGAACTCCCCGCCATGATGATCATAGACGCTGTTTCCCGCATGATTCCGGGGGTCCTGGGAAATACAGAATCCGCGGATACGGATTCCTTTATGAACGGCCTTTTGGAATATCCCCAGTATTCGAGGCCTGCGGTCTGGCACGGAAAAGAAGTGCCTTCGGTCCTGCTCTCAGGTGATCACGCCCGGGTGGAGGAATGGCGCTTTGAGCAATCGCTTTCCATCACGAAGGAGCGCCGGCCGGATCTGTATGAAAAATATGTACGGGACAATCCCGAAATCATGGCGGCACGTCAAAAACGCATTGACCGGCAAAAGAGGCTGGAAGAGCGCCGCAGAAAACGTGAGCAAAAACGCCTGCAGGCGGATACTGTCCCGGAAAGCAGAATTGAAAAACAAAAAAGTTGAACAGCTGAGAGGAATCTGATAGAGAAAGCTATGCTGATGATGAAGAAATATATTCCCGGACTCTTCAGAAAGGGCGGCCGTTTCAGCGAAAACAAAAAAAGGCCTTCTGTTATTCCCACACTGCTTCTCGTGTTTTGTCTCCTGCTCAGTCTGACCGGATGTTCAGCATTGGAGGACCTTATGGGGGGCGGTGAAGTTCCAGACACATCAGAAAGAAGCTACGGCGTATTTCTGGGTATCGACAAAGATTCGTTTGATATCAGCATCTTCGATGATTATGAGATGGTTGTCATAGATGCGCAGGAACTGCGAACAGACCAGCTGGCACAGCTTCATGCGAAAGGACACACTGTTTACTCATACCTGAATGTAGGCTCTATTGAAATCAGCAGGGACTACTATGATGAGTATGCTGACCTGTGCCTGGACAGTTATGACAACTGGCCGGAAGAGTACTGGGTCGATGTGACACAGCAGAGATGGCAGGATTTTACCGGAAAGACCCTTGTTGAGGAGGTCCTGAAGAAAGACCCCAAGGTGGACGGATTGTTTCTGGACAATCTGGACGTCTACTATCATGTGACGGAAAAGAAAAAATACCGCTCCATGAAAGAAGATGTCTATAAATCACTGATCCATATCCTGGAGGATTATGAAGAAGCGGAGCTTCCTGTTCTGATCAACGGAGCGGATATGTTCGTCTCCAGGCTGATCAAGGAAGGGAAGGAAGATCTGATCCAGGGTGTCAACCAGGAAACTGTTTTCAGCTGTATCCGGGATTATGAGAATGATAAATTCGGAAGGCAGCCGGACAGTGAGAATGAATATTACACTGAGTATCTGGCTTCCTGCAAGGACGCCGGACTCGATGTTTTTCTTCTGGAGTATACAAAAGATAACAAGGTTGAGAGAGAGATCAGCCGTTACTGCAGTAAAAACGGTTTCCGCTACTATATTTCAAAACACGTAAACCTGACCAGTCCTGATGATTGATGTCTGTGCACAGATGTGCTTTGACAGAGATCCGGAAAGACCGGTCAGATGACGCGCCATGGAGTATGACAATGGACACAATCCTATTGACGGGAAAAACAGGCTTTTTTTCAAAAGAGGCCTTACAGTATATTGGAGAGACAATGCAGGTGTTTGTGACCGGTTCCAGGCCGGGCACAGAGATGAAAAAACTTCCTGAGACGGTCCGCTTGTTACCTCCTGCCCCTGCAGACGATGATTTCCGCACACTTTTTGAGCTCGGAGAGATCCGGGCTGTCTGGCATGTCACCGGATATGCTGACAGCGGACGCCCCGGGGAGGAAGAAAACGGGGCAGAGAAGATCGCGCAGCTGTGCAGTCATTACGGCGTCTCCCGTATGATCATCCTGACAGAGAGTACAGATCCTGCGGATTATCGAAAGATGATCGGCAAGTGGGAAAAGCCCGGCACCGGAGTATCACCGGTTGAGATCGCTGTTGTCCGCCTGCCTTTCCTGATCGGATCAGGGACAGAGGGGGGAAGGCTTGACAGAATCTTTTCTGCCATGCGCCGGGATGACATCGTGCGCTTCGAGGGCGGTGAAGAGACAAAAATTTCCATCCTTCCCATGCCTGAACTGACTTCGCTCCTTTTGCGGATGACCATGGAGACCTGGTTCAGGACAGGGATTTTTGCTGCAGACGGAAGTGATGGCAGCCTTGAGGAGCTTCGCGCGGTCCTTCTTTCCATCCGTCCCGGTGCCCGTATCGAGTATTCAGGGAACGCCGGCAGAGCAGACAGAAGGACACTTCGTGTCCGGTTCCCGATGACAGAGGCAGAAGACTGTGATGGGCAGCTGGAGGAGATGTACCGCCTGCCTGTAACAGCCGACTGGGGTGCCCTGATCACAGATCAGTACAGTGAAATGATCAATGAGACGGGTGAATCAACACCTCTGAAAGAGCGGATCAGAAACTATATGAAGACATCGGGCAAATTGGCCACTACGGTGATCGATCTGGCCATCATGTTTATCCTGTCGGAATATCTGGCGAGGTTTACTTCTTCCTCCGTCTATTTCAAGATTGTGGATGTGCGCCTGATCTATGTCATACTTATGGGTATGATGCACGGGATCGGAGCAGGATTTGCAGCCGCCATACTGGAATGCATCATGCTGGTGATCCGCTATAACGAGATCGGTATTTCGGGACTTTTGCTTTTCTATAATGTTGAAAACTGGATTCCTTTTGTCTATTACCTGACCGGCGGAATGATCAGCGGTTACACACATCAGAAACGTGAGCAGGAGATGCGGTCGGTCAAGAAGGAAAATGAGCTGATCCGCAATAAGTACCTCTTCCTCAACGAAGCCTACCGCACCAGTGTCGCAAACAGAAAAGATCTCTGGGCGCAGATCCTCAATGAAGAGGACAGCTATGGAAGAATCTACAGTGCTGTACGCAGGATGTCCCAGAGAACTCCGGAGGCAGTCTGCGTAGAGGCTGTTGATGTATTACGCCGCCTTCTCAAGAATGAAACGATTTCTGTCTATGAGATGGATCCGGCCGGGAAAAAGGCCTCTCTTTTGTCCTGCTGCAGAAATCAGGATGCCCGTCCGTCGATCGACACGACGCAGTGCAGAGAAATGTTCCGGACTCTGCAGAATGGGGAAACATGGAAAAATACACATTTTTCCGAGAATGCTCCCATGTATGCGGCACAGGTTGTCTATAGCAGAATGTATGGACAAAATAAGGCCGCTGCAAGGAAGATTACATACATTGTGACACTTGACCAGGCAGAGCAGGACCAGCTCAGTCTCTGGTATATGAATCATTTCACAATCCTCTGCGGGCTGTTTCAGGATGCCCTTGAGAGTGCCTCTATGCGGGAAAGGGTGATGTCATGACGATCCTTTTGATTGTACTCCATATAGCAGGGGCCCTTTTTGTGACGGCTTCCTGGAAAAGGGGACAGATGCATTTTTCATCTGCCATGCTGCCTGCGGTATTTCTCCTTCCTCTGTGGGGACCCGCATGTGCTGTTGCAGCGGAAATACATATCCGAGAGGGGGAAAAAGGGGATGAAGAGGCCGGCACAGGGCCTTTCGGGATCACGGATCAGGTCTATCGAAGCATCAGGATGGACAAAGAGGACATGTCCGGCGTACTCCCGATCGAAGATGTGCTGGAGACCGGGACTCCCGCCAGCCGCAGAAGTCTGCTGCTGTCTGTCCTGCATGAAGGCCCCGCGCCTTTTGTACGTCCTCTGCGTTCAGCCGGCATAAACGATGATACGGAAGTGGTTCATTATGCTGTCACCGCGCTGGTTGAGCTCAGGAGCGAATATACGCAGCGCATTGCACGGATGGAAGCTGTCTATCAGAAGAATCCCTCCAACCCCAAAGTGCTGCTGGAATACGCAGACCTCGATGAAGAATATCTTGGCACTTCGATCCCGGACAGCAGTGAAAAGGAGGAGCGCCTCGCCCATTGCCGCACTATGATCGAGGAACTTCTGAACTATCTGTCCTGGCAGGAAACAGGGAGCCGCGGACTTCACCCATCTGCAGGTACGGGGGAAACTCCGCAGATCAGGGAGATTCACCGAAAGAGAGTATCTCTGGTGAAAAGGCTGGGCGATATATGTCTGCAGCAGGGGGATACAGAGACTGCGGAAGCGGCCGGAAGAAAGCTTCTTGAGGAAATTCCGGATTCCGAAGACGGCTATATGCTGATCCTCCGGGCGAAGGCGGCGGAGCGCGACGGCAAGGGTCTTGCCGGGGTGATCCGGGATGTGCGCAGCAGGGGAATTTATCTGTCTCCTGCCGCCAGAGACCAGATCGCGTTCTGGAGTGCCTGAGACGGAACACAGGTGTTGCGGTCGAGGATGAAGGCTTCTGCACACGGTTCCCGGGGAACTGTGGACAGTGATAAGGAATGATTTAATACGGGTTCACTATGAAACGAAAAAGAAAACCGCGCTTTATTTGGCTGCTGGAAATTCTTGTAATATATACATTGATGTTTGCTGTTGTTCTCTCTGTGGGCAGAAGTGTCCTTTACGGAGTCAAGCGCAGCAAAGTGACGATTCTCGAAGACGGCGACCTCAAGGGGACCGTCACGCCTGAGGATGCCGGAACGATCCTGATCTGGGATACAGACAGTACCGGAAAAGACGGCAGGAGAGAGATGAGTGCGATCCTCAGTCAGATGAGGATTCCTTTTGTTGAGAAAAAGGCGGCTGAATTCACGCAGGCCGACCTTGAGGGAAAGGATATCGCGGTTCTGTCCGTGACGGATCTGAGCGTTATGAAGGACAGCCTGACCTCTCTTCTGGACTGGGTCATACAGGGACATTCCCTTCTTTTTCTCTATCCTCCTTATAATGAGGAGACCTTCCTTTCGATCTCTTCTCATCTGGGGATCACGTCTGTCAAAAATTCGCTGGCAAAGGTTGAAGGGCTGCATTTTACAAAAAATATCATGCCCGGCAGCAGCCGGGATCTTTCCATCATGGATGCCTATGAGTCCTCCCTGGACGTCACCCTTGACGGCAGCTGTGAAGTCTTTCTGGAGGCGGCCGGGGCTTCCGACACACCTCTGATCTGGAGAAGAGCTCTGGGAAACGGCACGCTCGTCTTTGACAACCTGAGTTTTCTGGAAAAAGCCTACAGGGGCTTTCATTGTGCTGCCTACTCCCTTCTGCAGGATGACTGCGTCTGGCCGGTCATCAACGGATCGACTTTTTATATCGACGATTTTCCGTCTCCCGTACCGGAAGGAGACAGCCAGTTTATCCAGAAGGATTACGGCATGGACATTAAAGACTTCTATACGCACCACTGGTGGAAGGATGTCTATAACCTGTCCAAACAGTATCATATCCGCTATACAGGCCTTGTGATCGAGGACTATTCGGCCCAGGTCGACGGCGTTTTCCCCCGCAACAAGGATATCCAGCGTTTCCAGTATTTCGGAAACATGCTCCTTCGAGAGGGCGGAGAGCTCGGCTTCCACGGATACAATCACATGCCGCTGGTTCCCGAAAACTTCGATTATATCGGACAGTATGATTCCTATCGGCAGTGGGTCAGTGTTGACGCTATGCGCAATGCCATGACCGAACTGTCCGATTTCTGTCATGATCTCTTCCCCAATGAGGAGTTTCATGTCTATGTCCCGCCTTCAAATATTATCTCCGAAGAGGGACGCAGGCTTCTGGCGGAGGATTTCCCGGAGATCCGTGCCATCGCCAGTCTCTATCTTCCGGATGACAACGATGTCTCCTATGATCAGGATTTTACGGTCACAGAAGACGGAATGATCCAGACGCCCAGGATCATTTCCGGATATGTTCTGGATGATTATATGCGCACGGCAGCGATGAGTGAACTCTACTTCCACTGTGTCAACACCCATTTCCAGCATCCTGACGATGTTCTGGATACTGACCGCGGTGCGGCACTGGGCTGGCAGGAACTCTTCTCCCGCCTGACCGACTATGTGGAATGGCTCAACAAGGCGCTTCCTCAGATGCGCAATCTCACCGGCAGTGAACTGGCAGGCGCTGTCCAGCGCTATGACGGTCTGCAGATCCGCCGCGAGCATACGGCGTCCGGCCTGAAGATCTCTCTGGGCGGATTCAATGATGAGGCATGGTTCTATCTCCGCCTCAACGAGGGAAGACCGGGACATGTGACCGGAGGGACCGTCTCCAGGGCTGCTGACGGCCTCTACCTGGTAAAGGCGGCATCCCCGGAAATGACGATCAGTATCAGCAAATAAGTCCAGAGCTTGGAGTAGATATTATGCGAATATGTGTGATTCTGGAGGGCTGCTACCCCTATGTGACGGGCGGCGTCTCCTCCTGGATGCATCAATATATACAGGCAATGCCCCAGCACGAGTTCGTGGTATGGGCGATCAACGCCGACCCGTCCCAGAACGGCAAGTTCCGATATACGCTTCCTGACAATGTCGTGGAAGTGAAGGAAATCTCTCTGACAGCTGCGCCTGTCGGCAGAAAATCCGGCAGGACGCTGCATTTTGACGAGGACGAGCTGAAGGCTCTTCACGCCCTGGTCGAATGCGCGCGCCCCGACTGGGAGAAGCTCTTTTATATCTTTCAGGACAGGGGGATCTCTCCGGTCGATTTTTTGGCCAGCGAGTACTTTGTGGATATTCTGGCGGATATCTGCAGGGAAAAATTCCCCTATACTGCCTTTTCGGATTTTTTCCACACAGTCCGTTCCATGCTGCTGCCCCTCCTGCACGTGCTGTGCTGTGATGTGCCGCAGGCGGATGTGTATCACACCATCGCCACAGGATACGCAGGTGTCCTTGCAAGGCTTGGAAGTTATAAATACAAAGTACCCTTTCTTCTGACCGAGCACGGGATCTATACCCGTGAAAGAGAAGAGGAGATCATCCGGGCAAACTGGGTCCTGCCGGACTTCAAGGATATGTGGATCAGCTTTTTCTACATGCTGTCCTCCGCTGCCTACGACGGGGCAACGATGGTGACAAGTCTGTTCGCGAGAGCAAGCCGGACGCAGATCGAGATCGGTGCGGATCCCGCCAAGTGCCGGGCGGTTGCAAACGGTATCCACTTTGACCGGTTTGCGGGGATTCCCGAGAGACTGCCCGGCGGTCCGATCCACATCGGAGCGATCCTGCGCCTTGCTCCCATCAAGGATGTCAAGACTATGCTCTACGCCTTTGCCGAGGTGGAGCGCAATATCCCGGGTGTAAAGCTCTTTATCGCAGGTCCTGAAGACGATCACGATTATGCGCTGGAGTGCCGGGAACTTGCGCGGCAGCTCCATATCCGGAACGCGGTCTTTATGGGCACTATCAATGTGCTGGATTATATGGGAGACTTTGACTTTACGGTCCTTTCAAGTATTTCAGAGGGCCAGCCCCTCTCCGTTCTGGAGTCCTTTGCGGCCGGCCGGCCCTGTGTCACGACAGACGTGGGCTGCTGCAAGGAACTGATCTACGGCGAGGGAGAGGACCATTTCGGACAGGCAGGCTACTGTGTTCCGCCCATGCAACCGCATGCCCTTGCCCGGGCAATGGAGGACCTGTGCCGCAACAGTGCACGCCGCCTGCAGATGGGCCGCATCGGCAAAAAGAGGGCGCAGGCCTTCTTCCGACATGAAGACATGATCGCCAATTATCTGGACACTTATGATGAGGTGTTCAGAAGATGGAAGGATTGAATGATGACAGGCGGCTGTCGGCATTGTGACAAGCTGCCGGAAAACCCGGAGGTTGACAGAAAGGATGGCTGGGATAGGCTTTAGCCTGAACAGGCTTTTTCAGAAAAAAGGTATGCTGAACCTCTGCCGTGCATACGCCTACGCGGGCGCGGTAGCCATTGGCCCCATGGTCATGGGAGTGTGCCTTCTGCTGGGAATCTCTTTTGTCTCGCAGGTTGCGGGAATGGCCCAGCATGACCGGGAGATCATGAACTGCATGCTGACATACAGTCTTCTGGTCTCTCTGTTCGTTACCAGTTTTATGAATATGATCCTCACCAGATACATATCGGATATGCTCTATGAGGGGAAAAAGGAGCGGGTCATGCCGTCCTTTTACGGAGCGCTGGCAGTCATGCTGCCGTGCTGCTTTGTCGTATACGGAATCGTGCTCCTCTTTGTGGGGATTCCGCCTGTCTATTGGATCGTGAGTATGTGGTTTGCACTTACCATGATCGTGGTCTGGACACAGATGAATTATCTGTCGGCGCTCAAGGATTACCGTGCGATCGCCATGGGCTTTGGAGCATCCATGCTGACAGGATTTCTTCTTGCGCTAGTGCTGGCCTTTGTCGGGTACGGGACAGTCCTGAGCCTGATGTTCTGTGTGATCCTGTCCTACGGCATTATGAGTATCTGGTATTATGTTCTGATGCTGGGATATTTTCCCCACGGAGAGGGAAGTCCTTTTACTTATCTGCAGTGGTTTGATAAATGCCGCGCTCTGGCCCTGACCGGTGTGTGTGTAAACCTGGGACTCTACGGTCACCTGGTGATCATGTATTTCGGCCCGCTTCACAAAAAGATCATGGGGCTCTTCTTTGCGGCACCCAGTTATGATATTCCTTCACTGACAGCATTTTTTTCCATCCTGATCACAACGATCAGCTTTGTGACATCGGTGGAGGTGCGTTTTTATCCGGAATACAGGCAGTATTACAGCCTCTACAATGACGGCGGTTCGATCAAGGATATCGAGGCGGCCGAGGACAGGATGGTCGAGGTACTCAGCCGCGAGCTTTCCTACTGCGGCTACCGCCAGATCATCAGCACGATCCTGTTTATCGTATTCGGCGGCTTTATCATGGATATCCTGCCGCTGGGAATGATGGACCTGGGCAAGGGCATTTTCCGTACCCTCTGTGTAGGATACGGCCTTTACGCCATTGCCAATGCCATGATGCTGATCCTTCTGTACTTTGAAGATTATGTCGGCTCTCTTGCGGCGACAGCCGCTTTTGCGATCGTGGCAAACGCAGTCACGATCTGGCAGGCAGTATACGGCGACACTGCCTATTTCGGTACCGGCTTTATGGCGGGCGCAATCGTCTATTTCGTGATCGCCATGCTGCGCCTGGAATGGTCAACACGCCGTCTTCCCTACCTTCTTCTGGGCAGACAGGCAGCCGCCGCCTCGACCGGCGATGGTGTGTTTACTTCGCTTGGGGGCATACTCACACGTCTTGATAACAGGGTAAATAAAACCATCAGGAAGACTTCTATAATGCCCGAGGACGGCAGGAAGAGGGCGGTGCGGCCCCGCAGAAGATAAGAACAATACATAAACATGTATGAGGCGTTTTTACATGAAACCATTTATCAGAAGAAAGCTTCCCGTCATCATGATCGTTGTACAGCTGATCCTGATCCTGGGAATCCTGTTTTATATTGTGCCTGGCCGCTACCGCCTGTATGATATCGTTTTGTATGATGCGGCGGAAAACGTCCCGCGGAATCCAATGATGGGCTATGCGCCTGCGGCACAGAATGCGGAAGACTGTGCCCAGACAGATCTTGTCTTTATCCTGCTTCCTTTTTCAGAGTGGGAGCCGCAGGAAGGTGTATTTGATAGAGAGGGTGTGACAGAAAAATACCATCTCGAAGAATATAAAGCGGGCAAAAAGCATGCGGTTCTGCGCTTTGTCTGCGATATCCCTTCCACAGAAGCGCATATGGATATTCCTGAGTGGCTGCGTGCGGTTTCCGGTGGCATGGAGTATGACGACGCCTCCGGAAAAGGCTATGCACCCGATTACGGCAATGAGATCTTCCTGCAGGCCCACAAAGAGGCTCTGGATGCGCTGGCATCCTGGTGCAGGGAAGACAACTTTGTCTCCTTTGTGGAGATCGGCTCTGTCGGACAGAACGGCGTCTGGACTTCGACTGCGGATACGGCATCGGGGATCGCCCCTTCCGAAGAAGTTTTCGGAACATATGAAAAGCAGTACGCAGAAGCTTTTTCTCAGGACGAAGATATTGAACTGCTGACCTGCGCGGAAACGCAGACAGAGGCCCCGGAGGCGGGAAGCTGGAATGATGTGCTGGGCGACAAGCAGGCTGTCGGAGAGTGGACGACGCGGAGCCGGGAACGTGCCCTTTCCGACCTGCAGAAGGCAGAAGCCGGAGAACAAGCCCGGAACAAGGTTTCGAAAGCGGCAGACGGAGAAAAGGGGGAGGAACTCCAAAGCCCTGAGATCTGGACAAAGGCGCCTGTCGGCGGCGGACTTACCGTCTCCCTGCCTATGGACACGCTGCTCATGGACAGCCTGTCGGATACGCTGGAACAGGTCCGCAGCAGTCATGTCACCTTTATAGGACCGAATTGCCCGGATGCGGAACAGCAGGCGGCCAACGGAAGTGAGATGATCCAGCGCGATATGGGCTACTGCCTGTATCTGAGCCGTCTGCAGACGACGATGGATTTTATTCATGACGAGCTGCAGCTGCACTTTACCTTCAATAATATCGGTGCCGCCCCTATGTACAGGGACTGGCCCGTAAAAATGTTTATCTACGACGAGCACAAAGAGTGCATCCGCGAACAGACACTGGATCTGAAGCTGTCGGAGATCCTGCCGGGCCGGGAGGTCACGGTTACCGGAACCCTTCCCTACAGCAGGAAGCTCCTGAGAGGATACTCGGTCGGCATTGCCATTGTCAGTCCGGACGGTACGGAAACGATCACCCTTGCCCAGAAGGGAGTGATCCCCAATAGTGAAGGGGTCCACAGGGTGTACCGATTTAAAAAATCATGGTAAAAACTATTGCGCATTCTTTTTGGATGTGGTAGTTTATTAACGTTGCTTTAATTTTGCGGTATAAGCCGCGCATTCTGTTCACTTAAGACGGTCCTCTGTCGATCAGATACGGTTCGCCAAGCTGCGTCCGTTTTACAAAAAGAAACGCAATGATGGAAGCGGGTCCCCAAGGGATCATACGGACTTCCGGAGCGGTGCAGGCAAGAACGTCCGGCGTGGAAAGGAGATCATTATGAATTTCGAAATCATCAAAGAGCTGGAAAAAGAGCAGCTGAAGGCTGAGGTTCCTCAGTTCGCAACAGGCGACACCGTTCGCGTTCACAACCGCATCAAGGAAGGTACCAGAGAGAGAGTACAGATCTTCGAAGGTACTGTCATCAAGATCCAGGGCGGCGGCGCAAGGACTACTTTCACCGTCAGGAAGATCTCCAACGGCATCGGTGTTGAGAAGACATGGCCCATCCATTCTCCCAACGTAGAGGCAGTTGATGTTGTCCGCAGAGGTAAAGTCAGAAGAGCAAAACTGTTCTATCTTCGCGGCCTGAGCGGCAAGAAGGCGAAGGTCAAAGCCAGAATCGACGACAGAAGGAAATAATCTGCGGCCGGTTTTCTTCCAGAAAGGCAAGCTTTCGAATCGATATTTTTCGAGCAATGGTCACCATTTGAGAGTGCCGTGCCGTTTCGGCACGGCACTCTTTTGCGCGTCTGCAGCAGCGGCATATGCAGGACTTTGTGAAGCGGCAGGCACTGATACAGGAGAAAAACATGGATGTGCAGTGGTATCCGGGACATATGACAAAGGCGAGGCGGATGATGGAGGAAAACATCCGTCTTGTGGATCTGGTGATTGAACTGGTGGATGCCAGAATCCCCCTGAGCAGTCGAAATCCGGACATCGATGCGCTCTGTGCGGGAAAGGGCCGTGTGGTCCTCTTGTGCAAGGCGGATCTAGCGGACCCGGCTAAGACAGAGGAGTTTATGGCCTGGTTTCGGGAAAAAGGCATTCTGGCGGTCGCCGTCGATGCCCGTGAGCGTAAGGCCGGAGAGGTCGTACGGCGCTATATACAGGACGCAGGGCGCGAGAAGCTCGAAAGAGACCGTGCGCGAGGCATTGTCGGCAGACCCCTGCGTGCGATGGTTGCGGGAATCCCCAATGTGGGGAAATCCACTTTTATTAATTCTTTTGCAGGAAGGGCGAGTACGAAGACGGGAAACAAGCCGGGTGTTACCAGGGGCAAGCAGTGGATCCGCCTGGGCGGCGATGTGGAACTTTTGGATACTCCGGGAATCCTCTGGCCTAAATTTGACAATCAGGAGATCGGCATGCGCCTTGCGCTGGTCGGTGCGGTCAGGGATGATATTCTGGACAAACAGGAACTGGCTGTCTGGCTGATCGATTATCTGGAACAGGAATATCCCGATGCCCTTAAGCGGAAATATCTGACAGATACGGAAAATGCTCTGCCGCAGGAGTCTTCTCAGGCGCAGGAGGAAGAAATGCTTCCTCCCGGATATGTGCTTCTCTTAAAGATCGCAAGGGCGAGAAGGCTCTTGATGAAAGGCGGAGAGCCCGATGCGGACCGGGCGGCGTCCATGCTGATCGATGACTGTAAAAACGGCCGGATCGGCCGTATCTCTCTGGACAGACCCCGGGATGCCGGGAAGATGGAAGAGGAGAGACTTGCCTTTACCGCTGCAAGGAAGCAGGAAAAAAAGAAAGAAAAGACCGGGACAGCCCGCAGAAAGTCCGGCAAAGCCCCAAAACGTTCCGGTAGGACAGCAGGCCGGAAACGGTATGAAAACTGACATATAAGGTTCCGGTAGGGCAGCAGGCCGGAAACGGTATGAAATCTGACCATGCATGTTGGAGACAGGAGGGTACAGGCGCGGGTATGACACAGAAGGAGACAGCGCAGCAGAAACGGGAAGCGCGCATGGCAGCTGAACTGGCACGCGTGCAGCAGATGCGTGATTATGAAACAGAAGCAGTCCGCTCAGCGGGCGGACAGGGTCTGATCTGCGGAATTGATGAGGCCGGGCGCGGACCGCTGGCAGGCCCTGTCGCAGCAGCGGCTGTCATCCTGCCGGAGGATCTGCTTCTGCCTTATCTGAATGACTCCAAGAAGGTGACCGAGAAGCGCAGGGAAGTGCTGTTTACACAGATCAAAGAAAAGGCACTTGCCTGGGCGGTCGTCATGGTGCCGCCGGAGCGGATCGATGAGATCAACATCCTTCAGGCGACATATGAGGCCATGCGGACTGCGGTCGGACAGCTTGCTGTCCGCCCGGATGTCCTTGTCAATGATGCTGTCACGATCCCCGGACTGGATATCCTGCAGGTGCCAGTCATCAAGGGCGACGCCAAGTGTATCTCCATCGCGGCCGCCAGTATTCTCGCCAAAGTAACGCGGGATACATATATGAAGGAAATGGATCGGAAATATCCGGCCTACGGCTTTGCCGGCCACAAGGGCTACGGGACAAAAGCGCATTGTCAGGCGATCCTGGAATATGGTCCCTGCCCGATCCACCGCAGAAGTTTTCTGGGCAGGATCCTGGCGGGGCAGCACAGGGGACAGAGTGTTTCTGCTGTGCAGCGCGAATCCGAAGATACAGCTTCCGGCAGCTGCAGTCCCGAAAATGCAGGATCCATGCACGACGGAGAAGAAAAGAATCTTTTAAAGAAAAATACCCCTTCTTCGAGGCAGGAGACCGGCCGACGGGGAGAAGAGGAGGCGGTCCGCTTTCTCAGCAAAAAAGGGGTGAAGATCCTTGAACGCAATTTCCGGGATCGGAACGGTGAGATCGATCTGATCGGTGAGCAGGACGGCGTACTTCTTTTTATAGAAGTGAAATATCGCGGCAGCCAGAGGTTCGGGACACCTGAAGAGGCGGTCACACCGGAAAAACAGCACAATATCTGCCGTACGGCTCTGTATTATCTGCATCAGACCGGCCGCGCTGCCGGGACATCCGTACGCTTTGACGTGATCGCGCTGACAGATGCAAGTATCCGATGGATACGGGATGCCTTCCCTTTTACAGACTGATTTTTTTAAACGCTGCCGGAGATGTACTGCAGCCGGCGGAAGTGATTTTCTGCTTGCGAATTATGTTCGCAACCGTTATGATTACCTTGGTTACAGGTGTATTATGCTGTGCTGTTTACAGTATTATTCTTCATCGCGCAGTACCCGTGACTTCAGTCGTGGGATACGCGCGCAAAAAAGCGAAACTTGAATGATAGACGCACCGCGGTCAGGGTGTGACCGGAAACTGGCCGAAGACAAATAATCATCAACCGTACGCATCGGTACTTGCCGGGAAGGAGAGCTCATGGCTTTAGATCGTTCACTTAATCAGCAGCTTGACAGAAGTATGCCTGTCGCTCCGCTCGCGATCATTGCGCTGCCCTCTGCCAGACAGCTGGGAGAGAAGATAAGCAGTTATATTTCCGACTTCCGCAGAATTGACAGCAATTCAGAGGAAGAGATTCCCTACAGGGATAATTATTATCAGGACAGTTATCTGATGGATGTGAACCTGGAGCGTTTTCAGACCGGAGAGGGCAGAGCGGTCATGCTGGAATCTGCCCGCGGCAAGGACGTCTTTATTCTTGTGGATGTCATGAACTGGACCGTCACCTACAAGATGAACGGTTTTGTCAATCATATGTCTCCGGACGATCATTTCCAGGACCTCAAGAGAGTGATCGCTTCCATCCAGGGAAAGGCACGCAGGATCACGGTCATCATGCCCTTCCTCTATGAGGGACGCCAGCACCACCGCTCTTCACGAGAATCGCTCGATGCAGCACTCATGCTCAAAGAGCTCTTCGAAATGGGAGTAGACAATTTCATTACTTTTGATGCACATGATCCCAGGATCGCCAGCGTTGCGCCTCTGGAAAACTTCGATAATTTTGTATCGCCCTACCAGTTCCTGAACGCCCTTCTGGCCACCTGCGATGATCTGCAGGTCGACAAGGACCATGTTGTGGTCATCAGCCCGGACGAAGGCGCCCTCGACAGGACCGTCTATTTTGCAAATGTAATCGGCGCGGACACAGGCATGTTCTATAAACGACGCGATTATTCCAGGATCGTGGGAGGCAAAAACCCCATTGTCGCGCATGAATTCCTGGGTGAGAAGCTTGACGGAAAAGATGCGATCATTATCGACGATATGATCTCCTCGGGCGGCAGTATGCTGGATACTTCCCGCCAGCTCAAAGAGCAGATGCACGCGGGCAGGGTCTTTGTCTGCACGACCTTCGGCCTCTTTACAGACGGCCTTGAGGCTTTTGACAAGGCATACGAACAGGGATGGTTTGACAAGCTTGTCACCACCAACCTCACATATCTGCCTCAGGAACTTCTGGACAAGCCCTATTTTGCTATGGCGGATATGAGCAAATATATTGCCACGATCATCGATTTCTTCAACCATGATGCGGCAATTTACGGAATCAAGGTTCAGACGGAGAAGATCAGGGAGATTCTCACCGCCTACAATGCCAGAGAGAGAAAAGCTCTGGAGAGCGCAGGAGATTCTTCTTTGAAATAATCCCGCCGTTACTGGTCATACCGTGACCGGTAACGTGGCGTTTTCCTTCGGCCAATGGAAAGTGCCCTTGAGCCAGGTCAGGGCTGCAGTCCCCGCACCAAACAGCAAAGTGTTTGGCGAGAGTGTGATTTGTAACATCCCACCTGTATACTGCGTTATGCAAAAGATCATGCCCCCGTTACGGACAGATGCCCGAAGCGGGGGCTTGCCTTGTTCCGGGGCAGCCGGCACACGGAAGATGTGCCGGTGCAGTATTCGCGCGCAGGGAATTGTGCCGCACAAAGCGGCCGCGCCCGATGCGGGAGTCCGGCGCGTGAGTCTGGAAGGCGGGACACTTTTGTCTTGCCATGCAGGGGTTTCTCGGATACAATGAAAAGAACGTCTTTTTCGGAAAGAAAAACACGGAAAGGAAATCATTATATATGGCAAAAAGAAAAAGAAAGCCGATCGTTGCTGTCGTCGGCCGGCCGAATGTGGGCAAGTCCACGCTCTTTAATGTGCTGGCGGGCAGGAGGATCTCGATCGTCGAAGATACGCCGGGTGTGACGCGTGACAGGATCTACGCGGACTGCAGCTGGCTGGATAAGGAATTTACACTGATCGACACGGGCGGCATCGAGCCCGATTCAAAGGATGTCATCCTGTCCCAGATGCGTGAACAGGCGCAGCTGGCAATCGATATGGCGGACGTGATCATCTTTATGGTGGACCGCTCGACCGGAATGGTGGATTCGGACAACAAGGTCGCTGATATGCTCAGGCGCTCCGGCAAGCCTGTTGTCCTGGTGGTCAACAAGGTGGACAGCCCGGCCAAGATGCTGGCGGACATCTACGAATTCTATAATCTCGGGATCGGTGATCCCTGGCCGGTATCGAGTGCCAACCGCACCGGAATCGGCGATATGCTGGATGAAGTGATCAAATATTTCCCTGACGATTCCGCAGATGAGGAAGAGGATGACGCTGTACGGATCGCCATTGTCGGAAAACCCAATGTCGGCAAGTCCTCCATCATCAACCGGCTGATCGGCCATAACCGCGTGATCGTCTCTGATGTCGCTGGAACGACAAGGGACGCCATCGACACGCGCATCGCCTATCACGGCAGGGAGTATGTCTTTATCGATACTGCCGGCATCCGCCGCAGAAACAAGATCAAGGAAAATCTGGAGCACTATATGATCGCCCGCAGTGTAGGAGCCGTTGAGCGCGCGGACATCACAGTCCTTGTCATAGATGCCTCCGAGGGTGTCACCGAACAGGACGCCAAGATCGCCGGCATCGCGCATGATCGGGGCAAGGCCGTGATCATCGCCGTCAACAAGTGGGATCTGGTTGAAAAGGACAATCACACGGTGAAAGAATTTACCAACAAAGTGCGTCAGGTCCTTTCCTTCCTGAACTATGCGGAACTCATTTTTATTTCCGCAGAGACAGGACAGCGCCTGGTCAAGCTCTACGACATGATCGACATGGTGCATGACAACCAGAACCTGCGTATTCAGACCGGTGTCCTCAATGAGATCATCAACGAGGCCTGCATTATGCAGCAGCCGCCCTCCGACAAGGGCAAATCCCTCAGAATCTATTACGGAACCCAGGCCGGCGTATGCCCGCCTACATTCGTACTGTTTGTAAATGATAAAAAGCTGATGCATTTTTCCTATCAGCGATATATTGAAAACCGGATCCGGGATGCCTTCGGCTTCCGCGGGACTCCCATCCGTTTTGTCATCCGTGAACGCACGGAGAAGAAGTAAAACTTTTATTCTTCATTGCGCAAGACTCGCGGGCGGGTCTTGAATTAGGAGGCGCATTCATGAATCAGCTTATTGTATTGCGAATCGTCTGCCTGGCAATCGGCTATGTTTTCGGCCTTTTTCAGACAGCATATATTGTTGGAAGAACCAGGGGAATCGATATCCGTGAACACGGAAGCGGCAATTCAGGTACCACCAATGCCATGCGTATTCTTGGCAAAAAGGCAGGCCTGATCGTCTTTCTGGGCGATGTGTTAAAGAGCCTGCTGGCACTTCTCCTCGTGGGATTCCTTTTCGGAAAGACCCACCCGGAGGCGGTTTACCTTCTTAAGACATGGACTTTTGCCGGGGTGGTCCTGGGACATGACTATCCCTTCTATATGGGCTTCAGGGGCGGCAAAGGTGTTGCGGTAATGGCCGGCTATGTCTTTGGATTTCACTGGTCCTTTATCCTGCCCGGTATCCTGATGTTTTTTATCCCCTATCTGATCACCGGCTATGTTTCTCTCGGATCGCTCATTTTGTATCTGGGACTTTTTATACAGCTTGTGATCGAAGGAACGAGGGGGGTATTCGACATATCGGGTCCCATGCTCACCGAGATCATTGTCATCCAGGGCCTTTTGACAGCTATGGCCTGGTACAGGCACCGGGCCAATATCGGCCGGCTTCTTTCCGGTACCGAGCGTAAAACGCACCTTATAAAGCGCAATTCCGAGCAGCTTGATCTTGACAAAAAATAAGCGCCCGGCAAAAGACAGCCGCTCCTGACAGGGATGTGTTCTGATCTTTATTCAGACGGCACCCCGCAGACAGCAGGTTTAAGAATCATTCATATAAAGGAGAAAGCATTCACCGATGGAAAAAAACATGCATATTTTTGAGGAACTGCAGGCAAGAGGGCTTCTGGCTCAGCTGACAGACGAGGATCAGATCCGAGACCTGGTCAACAACGGCAAGGCGACTTTCTATATTGGTTTTGACCCCACCGCCGACTCTCTTCATGTCGGTCACTTTATGGCCCTGCTTTTGATGAAGCGTCTGCAGGAGGCCGGCAACAAGCCTGTCGCACTCGTCGGCGGCGGTACCGGTATGATCGGAGACCCTTCCGGAAGACAGGATCTCAGGTCCATGATGACGGTCGAGCAGATCGACCACAACTGCGAGTGCTTCAAGAAGCAGATGAGCCGCTTCATTGAATTCGGACCCGACAAGGCTCTGATGGTCAACAATGCCGACTGGCTCCGCGACCTCAATTATATTGAATTCATCCGTGATATCGGCGTTCATTTCTCCGTCAATAATATGCTCCGCGCCAGATGCTATGAGCAGAGAATGGAGAAGGGACTTTCCTTCCTGGAATTCAACTACATGATCATGCAGGCCTATGACTTCCTGTGCCTGTATGAAAAATACGGCTGCAACATGCAGTTCGGCGGCGACGACCAGTGGAGCAATATGCTGGCCGGCACGGAACTGATCCGCAAAAAACTGGGTAAGGACGCCCACGCTATGACCATCACCCTGCTCCTCAACTCCGAGGGCAAGAAGATGGGCAAGACCGCAAAGGGTGCTGTCTGGCTTGATCCGGACAAGACTTCCCCCTACGACTTCTATCAGTACTGGAGAAATATCGGTGACGCGGATGTCCTCAAGTGCCTGCGCATGATGACCTTCCTTCCTCTCGAGCAGATTGACGAGATGGACAAGTGGGAGGGCGCCCAGCTCAATACCGCCAAGGAGATCCTTGCCCACGAACTGACTACGCTGGTACACGGCGAGGATGAAGCTGTGAAAGCCGAGAAAGGCGCAAAGGCTCTCTTTGCGGCAGGCGGCGCCGGCGATATGTCCAATGTTCCTGAAGTCATTCTGACACAGGATGATCTGGAGGACGGCGGCCTCAACATTCTCACTGCTCTGGTAAAGAGCGGACTTGAGAAGTCCCGCTCCGATGCGCGCCGCGATGTCAAGCAGGGCGGCGTCAGCGTTGACGGTGAGAAAGTTGCTGCGATCGATAAAGTGTTTGACAAAGAGACCCTTGAAAAAGGCATCCTGCTGCAGCGCGGCAAGAAGAGCTACAAGCGTCTCCGTGTGGAGTGATACGGCAGACTATGCGTCCTGACGGAAACCACAACAGTTCGAAAAACTGAAAACTTTTTTATCAGGCAGCCATGAGACAGCTGCCGGAAAGGAGGGGCATATGAACGGTGCGGATGCTATGGTAAAATGTCTGGCTGCGGAGGGGGTCGAGTATGTATTCGGCTATCCCGGTGTGGCGATCTGTCCCTTCTATGACAGTATTCTCCAGACAGATATCCACACAGTTTTGATACGCCAGGAACAGTGTGCGGCACATGCGGCGAGCGGCTATGCCAGAATTTCGGGAAAAGTAGGCGTTGCAGTCGTCACCAGCGGTCCCGGCGCGACCAATCTGATCACAGGAATCGCAACCGCTTTCGCGGACAGTATTCCGCTTGTATGTATCACCGGCCAGGTGGACAGCAAGATGATGGGAAGTGATGTATTCCAGGAGGCGGATATTTCCGGTGCCTGCGAATCATTCGTTAAATACAGCTATATTGTCAGGAATGCAGCAGATATTCCCAGGATCGTCAAGGAGGCTTTCTACATCGCCAATACAGGCCGCAGAGGCCCGGTCCTGATCGATCTGCCCATCGATGTCCAGCAGCAGACCGTGCGCCACTTCTCCTATCCGGAGAATGTGAACCTGCGGACCTACAAGCCTACTGTGACGGGACATGCGGTACAGATCAAAAAGGTGATCAATCAGCTCGAGCGCGCCAAGCGTCCCATCATCTGTGTGGGCGGCGGCGTACATCTGAGCCATGCCTCGAAAGAGGTCCTTGCTTTTGCCGAGAAGAATGAGATCCCCCTCGTCAGTACGATGATGGGTCTTTCTGCCATTCCCACCGAGCACCCTCTGTTTTACGGTATGGTAGGCAACAACGGCAAACCCTATGGGAACCGCGCCATGAATAATGCCGATATGGTCATCATGGTCGGCGCCCGTGTCGCAGACAGGTCCATCAGTCAGCCGGATCTCATTATGGAGAACAAGATCCTGGTTCACATCGACGTGGATCCTGCGGAGATCGGCAAAAATGCAGGTCCCACGATCCCTCTTGTCGGTGATATCAAGCATGTTTTCGATGAATTCAACAAGATCGATTTCAAGTCGGATTACACAGACTGGATCGACCAGCTGGACGGTTACAAGGACGATGCGCGTGATGCCAAGCGGCGCCGCATGTTCCAGCGCGAGGAAGATATCCTGGCCCACAAAAAGGACCTTACAGGCATCAATCCCGTCGAGTTCATCCGTCAGCTCTCCTATGCCATGAAAGAGGACGCTGTCTACGTCGCCGATGTCGGACAGAACCAGATGTGGTCATGTTCCAACTACATTGCCCGCGGAGGCCGGTTTATGACCAGCGGCGGCATGGGTACCATGGGCTATGCGCTACCGGCAGCCATGGGCGCCAAAGTAGCTGCCCCCGAAAGACAGGTCGTTGCGGTCTGTGGAGACGGCGGTTTTCAGATGACCATGCAGGAACTGGCGACTATCTCCCAGTACAATATTCCTGTCAAGCTGGTCATTCTCAAAAACACCGTACTCGGTCTGGTGCGCCAGTATCAGCATTACAACTATAAGGACAGGTACTCTGTCATCGATCTGGGTACTAAGCCGGATCTGTCCCTGATCGCTCAGGCCTATGGCATCGGCTATCTCAAGCTGGACAACAGCTGGAAGACAGATTCGATACTGCAGGAGTTTTTGGCGGAGGACAAATCCATGATTCTTGAAGTGGATGTTGACCGGGATGAGCTCTGCTGATCATTCAGGTATGAATGGCATAGCTCAAAAGAATTCTCAGTTGGAGGTTTTGTGTCAATGAAGAGAATATATTCTATTCTGGTCGAGAACCGCGCCGGTGTTCTCTGTAAGACTGCCGGCCTTTTCTGGCGCCGCTGTTTCAACATCGACTCCATCACAGTCGGTGAGACGGATGACAGAGAAGTGTCCAGTATGGTCATCGTCAGCTCCGGCGATGAGAGGACCCTCGAGCAGATCGAAAAACAGCTCAACAAAAAACTGGATGTCATCAAAGTCAAGACCTTTGATGAGTCGGAGAGCATCAACCGCGAGCTTCTGCTTGTAAAGATCAAATACAACCGCGGAAACCGCAGGGATATTATGGATAACTGTCAGATCATGGGCGCGCGCATTGTAGATATGTCCCGCAATCAGATGATGATCGAGATGTGCGACACACCCGAACGCGTCGCCATTTTCCTCGACACACTCAAATCTG
>Ga0256407_10003391_pt1 | contig 28482 bp, 23 predicted proteins | sample RumenRJG_04DNA_FD_193489 | JGI IMG/M metagenome (GOLD analysis project Ga0256407, IMG submission 193489) | Bovine rumen microbial communities from Lethbridge, Alberta, Canada - RJG_04 | ecosystem: Host-associated > Mammals > Digestive system > Stomach > Rumen | place: Canada: Alberta...
CGACGGGATTTACGCGCTGTATGATGAGGGCGCGCTGCGCTTTCTGGAGCCGCCTTCGGCGGACCGCTCCAGGGAAGAGAAAATCCTGCGCGCCTATATCGACCGGATCTACGGACTGTACGGATTCGGCCACTGGGCAGTGGTCCTGAAAGACCGGCCGGACAAGCTGATCGGAAGGATCGGGTTTTCCGCTCTCACCAGCCGGCAGGAAGAGGAGGCAGAGCGCTTTGGCGTTCCGGCGCCCGATGCCGACTTCGGTTTTCTGGTCGGCCCCGAATGGAGGGGGCTGTGGCTTGCGGAAGAAGTCTGCCGCGCCCTTCTGCAGTATGGCTTTTCTCAGCTTGGATTTACATGTATCCGGGCTGATGCGGACAATGACAATGCCGCTTCGATCCATCTGCTGGAGAAACTCGGATTTCTTCCGGTGGGACAAGCTGTTTATGAACAAAGCGGAAAAACAGTGGAACGAAGGGTGTTTATCTCAGTAAGGGAAGACCCCCATTGAGATAAAAAATCATAAGATTTATGGAGGTATGCAACATGGTCAATCGGGAATACCTTGCGATGCTGGGAAACAAGTCTGTGATCCGCGAACTGTCGGAATATGCGACAGCCCGCGGAAAAGAGATCGGATACGAAAATGTATTTGATTTCAGTCTGGGAAATCCTTCCGTACCGGCACCGGACAGCTACAGAGACATTTCCATCCGGCTTCTGCAGGAAGAGGAGCCGCTGAAACTTCACGGATATAACCCAACGATGGGTGATCCCCGCGTCAAGCAGATGGTGGCAGAGACCCTCAACAAGCGCTTCGGCATGAACTACGAGGCAGGACATATTTTTCCCACGTCCGGCGCGGCCGGCGCCATTGCCCATGCCCTTCGCTGTGTGACAGAGCCGGGCGAGGAGGTCATGGTCTTTGCACCGTATTTCTCCGAGTACGATCCCTACATTAAGGGCACAGGAGCCGATATCAGGGTCGTGGCAGCCAAGACAGATGATTTCCAGATCAATTTTGAGGCGGCGGAGACGGTCTTCAGTGAGAAGACAGCGGCTGTTCTGATCAATACGCCCAACAATCCCTCCGGTGCGGTCTACACCGAGGAGACACTCACCCGCCTGGCAGAGGTCCTGACAGAGAAATCCGCACAGTACGGCCACACCATCTTCCTGATTTCGGACGAGCCCTACCGCGAGATCGTTTTTGACGGCAAAAAGCAGGCCTATCCGGCAAAATTCTATCCCCACACCCTGACCTGCTATTCCTACTCCAAGTCCCTGTCCGTACCCGGCGAGCGTGTCGGCTATGTGGCGGTTTCTCCGGACTGTGAGCAGGCAGACAAGATGTGCGCGATGATGGGACAGATTTCCCGCGGCCTTGGTCACAACTGCCCGTCGTCTCTCCCTATGCTTGCGGCAGCTTACTGCGGTGATGAGACTTCGGATCTGTCGGTCTACGAGACGAATATGAACCTGCTCTATGATACCTTCAAAGAACTGGGCTTCACCGTCCCCCGCCCGGGCGGAACTTTCTACATCATGCCCAAAGCGCTGGAGGATGACGCGGTCGCCTTCTGCAAAAAAGCTCTGAAATACGATCTGGTCTTTGTCCCCGGCGACGGCTTCCACGCGCCCGGATTCTTCCGCGTGGCCTACTGCGTGGACACGGAAAAGGTTGAACGTTCCCTCCCCGCCATCAGGCGTTTTGTGGAGACAGAGTACCCCAACCGCTGATCAGGGCAGCGTTTTCTGTTCATACCCCGGCAGGGGGTGAGCAAGAGTGTTCCCGATGCGTTTGTGCATCTTGACGAGACAGGGGTTCTTTTACAAATTTTTGCCCTTTACATCATCTTAATGGGAGGATATATATTTCATGATTGAGCTTCTGAAAGCCGCGCTGTTCGGTCTGGTGGAAGGCGTTACGGAATGGCTTCCCGTCAGCAGCACCGGTCATATGATCCTGCTGAATGAGTTCGTGACGCTGCGCGTTTCGGCAATCTTCTGGCAGATGTTCCTTGTTATCATCCAGCTCGGCGCGATCCTGGCGGTTGTGGTCCTTTACTGGAACACGATCTGGCCCTTCAAAAAAGACCGGGAGACCGGGAAGATCCGGGTGAACCGGGAAACGATCAGTCTGTGGGGCAAGACCATTGTGGCATGCCTCCCCGCGGCTGTCGTGGGTGTCCTGGCGGACGACTGGCTGGAGGTCCATTTTTACAACTGGTTTGTCGTATCGGTCATGCTGATCGCAGTGGGCATTGCCTTTATTGTGGTGGAAAACCGCAACTACGGCAAAAAACCTGTTACCAGGAGGCTTCGGGACCTGACATACCGCGAGGCGCTCATCATAGGACTGTTTCAGCTGATCGCAGCGATCTTTCCGGGAACATCCCGATCCGGCGCGACGATCCTGGGCGGGATCATGATCGGCGTTTCCAGGACTGTGGCGGCGCGCTTCACATTTATTCTGGCCATCCCGGTCATGTTCGGCGCCAGCCTTCTCAAGATCGTCAAATACGGACTGGCTTTTTCCGGCATGGAAATGGCAATTCTGGCAGTCGGCATGATCGTCGCCTTTGTCGTATCCATACTGGTCATCCGTTTTCTTATGGATTATATCCGTTCGCACGACTTTAAGGTCTTCGGATGGTACAGGATCATCCTGGGCCTGGTCGTGATCATCTATTTCACGATCATCCGCAGGTAGGGACTGCTGTAGAAAATTGTACATTTACAGACCAGCCTGAAACGGGTGTGCGGAAAAAAAATACAGTTCCATGTAAAACAATTGAGCCCGGAGTGTTGTTTTATGCTACAATAAAAAACGGCCCGAAACATAAAGGGGGCCTGCTTGCATTCACGTTTTTATCATTTTGCAGGACTGCAGCCAACAGGAGGAAGAAATGGCAAATAACAGAAAAAGAAGAAACGTAAACCAGAAGCCGGAAGCAGCTGACACCAGGGCAGTTGTAAATGAGGAGGTTGAGGTCAAGGAAAAAAAGCCCGCAAAAACCGCAAAACCTGCCAGGTCCGCTAACAGCGTCGAGCGCGAAAAACAGCGCAGGGAAGACAGACAGAATCTGCTCCTGCTGTTGGGCGTCATCGCAGTGCTTGCTGTCGTCGGAATCGTGATCTGGGTCACATCCAAATCTTCTGACGAGGAGACCGCTGTTGCAGCTTCGACTGCAGAGGTCGCAGCTGTCGAGGCAACCGATGAGGCCGCAGCTGTCGAGGCAACCGATGCGGTAGCAGCTGCTGTGGAAGAGACCGTGACTGAGGACGCTGAAGCTGTCGAGGAGACCGAAGAGGCAGCTCCTGCAGAGGAGACGGAGGAAGTTAAGGAGATCGTTGAGGAAGAGGAGACCGAAGAGGCAGCTTCCGCGGAGACACCTGCTGAGGAAGTTACTTCTACGACCGTGCTTGCTCCCGGAACAGTTTATCCGATCGAGGCTCCTATGAACCTGTATCAGGAAGCTTCCAAGGATTCCGCAGTTGTCATGGAACTGGTTTCCGGCTGGAGCGTTGCTATTGAGGAAGCTGCAGAGGCCGGCAACGGCTGGCACCGCGTTTCCGTATGGCTTGACGGTGCGCCCACCTACGGATACATCCAGATTCCCTGACGCCGCGGCGAATACAAATTGATTTCCCGTGCGGGCAGGTTTCGCTCCGGGGAAATCTGAAAGTAAGGCTCAGTTCTGCAAAAAGGCCATGCCTGTGCACAGCAGTGCTCCGGCATAACAGGAATCAGAGCAGGAAACGAAAGACGGTCTCTGGACAAAGATATCCGGATTTCGTCTGAGACCGGCACAGGTAAAAACCTGTGCCGGTTTTTCATGTTAATAAAGATTTGTACTGACTAACATCACCGCGTTTCTGACGACAGACGAGAAGGTGTAAACTTCAAAGTCCATATACGAAGGAGCTTTGAAATGCGGAATTCCCGCCGCCCCTCGGACAGAACGCTCCGGAATGGAGAATATATGCAGATTTCTCTGAATTTCATCCTGGAAAGTATAATTTTCGGTGTGGGACTGGCTATGGATGCCTTTTCCGTCTCTATGGCCAACGGACTGCAGGATCCGGGAATGAGCAGGAAAAGGATGCTCGGCATTGCCGGAACATTTGCTTTTTTTCAGTTTCTCATGCCCATGATCGGCTGGGCCTGTGTACATACCATTGCCAAGCGTTTCGAGGCCTTTCAGAAGATGGTTCCCTGGATCGCCTTTGTCCTGCTTGTCTTCATCGGAGGAAAAATGCTGGTGGAGGGACTGCGGGAACCGGAAGCTGTTCCGGAGGAAATACGGCTCTCTCATGGGGAACTGTTCGTACAGGGCATTGCGACTTCGATCGATGCTCTTTCCGTCGGTTTTACGATCGCATCCTACAGTCCCGCAGCTGCAGCTGCAGCCTCGGGCCTGATCGGGGTGACAACGCTGGTGATCTGTATAGCCGGTGTCCGTATCGGCAGATTTTTCGGAATGCGTCTGGCGGGCAGGGCATCAGTTCTGGGCGGTGTGATCCTGATCGTCATAGGATGCAGGATACTGTTCGGCGGAGGCCTGTGAGACTGCCTGTTACAAGTCACGTCCTCGATAGGGCGTGAACAGATAACACAGTAATGACTGCCGGTGCAGAGGCTTTTTTGACTTATTTACTTTAAGCGTTTTTTATGATACGATACACGCACTTGCTGTGATGGATTTTGTCCGTAGAAAGGGCTGATCCACGGCCGGAAATGCGTTTCGCAGCGTCAGAATCTGCGGGGAGGAGAAAAGAAATGTCTGAAGAAAAAATGGAAACAATGAATGATTTCAAGGAAGAGCTGGAAGCTTCTTTCCGCGAACTGCATGTGGGCGATATCGTGGATGGCACCGTGATCGGCATCACAGATGACGGAGTTACTGTTGATCTGAAATATTACACACAGGGTTTCATCAAAAACGCTGATATGAGCAATGATCCTACATTCAAGGTGTCGGAAGATGTGCATGAAGGCGACGCGATCAAGGCGACGATCGTGAAGATGGATAACGGCGACGGCAGCATTGCTCTTTCCCGCAAGGCCGCTATCGATGTCCTGGCATGGGAAAAGTTGGCCGAAATGATGGAAAACAAGGAAGTTTTCACTGTGCAGATCCTTGAGACAGTCAAGGCCGGTGTCGTGACCTATGTAGAAGGCATCCGCGCTTTTATCCCTGCTTCTCAGCTCAGCGATTCCTATGTCGAAAATACCGCTGAATGGATCGACAAGGATGTTGATGTCCGTATCATTACCTGCGACCCTGAGAAAAAGCGCCTTGTTCTCTCCGGAAAAGAGGTTGCCCGTGACCGCCGCAGAGAAGAGCGCAGGCGCCGCATCGACGCAATGCAGCCCGGCACTGTTCTGGAAGGCACTGTACAGACCATCAAGCCCTATGGCGCTTTCGTAGACCTCGGTGACGGTATCGACGGTCTGGTCCATATCTCCCAGATGAGCCAGAAGCGCATCAACAATCCTTCCGAAGTTGTCAAGGAAGGCGAGAAGGTCAAGGTCAGGATCCTCAAAGTCGCCGACGGCAAGATCAGCCTCAGCATGAAGGTGCTTGAGGATGCCCCTGTTCAGGAGAAAGAAGAGTCTGTGGATGTCTCCCTCTATACCACAAAGGAGAATGCCACCACAAGTCTTGCCGATCTGCTCAAGGGCTTCAAGTTTGACTGAGAGCGCAAGGGCGTTTTCCATTGGCCGAAGGCCAATTTGGAATGGAAAACGCCCGGTTATCCGGTCACGGTGTGACCGGTAACGACTGAGGACGGATATAGAATTCATACGGATCATGAAACGGGATGCTGCTGCATGCGGCCATCCCGTTTCTCTTTTCTTACAGGAAAAGATGTGCTATACTAGACCTCCAATGCAACGTATGTTCGATACTGCGCCTGTGCAAGGCGGCCGTATCGGGACCGGAAGAGGATTATTATGGATCATTTTGTATTGCATTCTGAGTATAAACCGACCGGTGACCAGCCCGGGGCCATTGATGACCTTGTCAGAGGTTTTAAAGAGGGAAATCAGTTTGAGACGCTTCTGGGCGTGACGGGGTCCGGCAAGACCTTCACCATGGCAAATGTCATACAGGCCCTCAACAAGCCCACACTGATCATATCGCACAATAAGACGCTGGCCGGACAGCTCTACGGCGAGATGAAGGAGTTTTTCCCTGAGAACGCTGTGGAATATTTTGTCAGTTATTACGATTACTATCAGCCGGAGGCCTATATCCCCCAGAGTGATACCTATATCGCCAAGGATTCCATGATCAATGATGAGATCGACAAGCTGCGCCTTTCGGCGACCGCTTCCCTGGCTGAGCGCAGGGACGTCATTGTCGTTGCGTCCGTATCCTGTATTTATGGTCTGGGAAGCCCCGATGAATTCAAGGGTATGTCCATTTCACTCAGACCCGGCATGGAAAAGGACCGGGATGAGGTCCTGCATGAACTTGTGGCGATCCAGTATACTCGCAATGATATGGCCCTCGAGCGCTGCAATTTCCGGGTCCGCGGAGACACGCTGGAGATCTTCCCGGCCCAGGGCAGTGATTACATACTCCGGGTTGAGTGGTTCGGCGATGAGATCGACCGCATCTGCGAAGTGGATCAGCTGACCGGCCGCGTCCACAGACAGCTGGAGCATGTGATGATCTACCCTGCCTCCCACTATGTTGTCCCACAGGAAAAGATCAATGCAGCCTGTGACAACATTGAGGAGGAGCTGCGCGAGCGGGTGAAATACTTCAAGGGAGAAGATATGCTCCTGGAAGCCCAGCGCATTGCGGAACGCACCAATTTTGACGTTGAAATGATGCGGGAGACCGGCTTCTGCTCCGGTATCGAAAACTATTCCCGCCACCTGAATTTCATGAAGGAGGGCGAACCGCCCATGACCCTCATGGATTTCTTTGACAATGACTTTCTCATCATCATCGATGAGTCGCATATGACAATCCCACAGATCGGGGCCATGTACCGCGGCGACCGATCCCGCAAGGAGACTCTGGTCCGCTACGGCTTCCGGCTTCCTTCCGCTCTGGATAACCGGCCGCTGGAATTTACGGAATTTGAGACCCATATCGACCAGATGCTCTTTGTCTCCGCGACCCCCGGTCCCTATGAGGAGGAACACGAGCTGCTTCGGACCGAACAGGTCATCCGGCCGACCGGCCTTCTTGACCCTAAGATCGAGGTCCGCCCCGTCGAGGGCCAGATCGACGACCTGATCGGTGAGATCCGCAGGGAGACGGACAAAAAAAACAAGGTTCTTGTCACCACACTGACCAAGAAAATGGCGGAGGACCTCACAGACTACCTGGCCGAGGCGGGGATCCGTGTCAAATATCTCCATTCCGATATAGATACCCTGGAGCGGTCCCAGATCATCCGCGACATGCGGCTGGACGTCTTCGATGTACTCGTCGGCATCAACCTTCTTCGCGAAGGCCTGGACATACCCGAGATTTCCCTCGTTGCCATTATCGACGCCGACAAGGAGGGCTTCCTGAGGTCCGAGACATCCCTCGTCCAGACCATCGGCCGTGCCGCCCGAAATGCCGACGGCCATGTCATCATGTACGCAGACAACATGACCGACTCCATGCGCCGCGCCATAGAGGAGACCGAGCGGCGCCGCGCCATCCAGCAGAAATACAACGAAGAAAACGGGATCACCCCGCAGACCATCCGCAAGGCAGTCCGGGATCTCATTTCTATCTCAAAGGAGATTTCCAGGGAGGAGGTCCGATTCGAGAAGGATCCGGAATCCATGGATGCCAAAGAGCTCACCAGACTCATTGCAGACGTCGAGAAAGAGATGCGCAAGGCCGCTGCAGACCTCAATTTCGAGGCTGCCGCAGAGCTCCGCGACCGCATGGTGGAACTCAAAAAGCACCTCCTGGAGGTCGAGAACGGCACAGCCGATTCCGGAACTGCTTCCAAAGCCGGTCTCAAAGCCGACAGCAGTGCCGGGCAGAAAAAAGCCGGGACCGGCATGCATGATATCGTCCGTTCCGCCGAGCGCGCCGCAAAACGCGGCAGCCGCCGCAGGACAGCCGGGCGGACAGAGCACAGGACAAAATAAGCGGATTTGCCGGCGTGGAGCCGCCGTCTGAAACTGCACCGGCATGAAAGGTAAATATGAGCAGAAAAAATACTACAACAGGTACAGAGAAAGAATCTGTCAAAATGCGAAAACCCGATTATTGGCCTGCCCTGGCGGAAAATGAAAAAAAGGCCCTTGCCCAGCAGGAAATTGATGCCGAGCGCCGCAGAAAGATCTATTCGGAGGACTGCATCAGGATCAGGGGCGCAAACGAGCACAACCTCAAGGGAATTGACGTGACCATTCCCCGCAATCAGCTGGTCGTGCTGACCGGTCTGTCGGGATCCGGAAAATCCTCCCTTGCTTTTGATACGATTTACGCGGAAGGGCAGCGGCGCTATATGGAGTCGCTGTCCTCCTACGCACGCCAGTTCCTGGGCCAGATGGAAAAACCGGATGTAGAGAACATAGAGGGACTTTCACCTGCCATTTCCATCGACCAGAAGTCCACGAACCGAAACCCGCGTTCCACTGTGGGCACAGTGACAGAGATCTACGATTATTTCCGTCTCCTCTATGCGAGGATCGGTATTCCCCACTGCCCCAACTGCGGGCGCGAGATCGCAAAGCAGTCGGTTGACCAGATGGTGGACCGCATGATGGCGCTGCCGGAAGGCAGCCGGGTACAGATCCTCGCGCCGGTCGTCCGCGGCAGAAAGGGACGTCACGAGAAAGTCATCGACCGCGCCCGCCGCGCGGGCTATGTGCGTCTGCGTGTGGACGGAAACATGTACGACGTCTCCGAGGACATCACACTTGACAAAAATATCAAGCACAACATCGAGATCGTGGTGGACCGCCTGGTCATTCGGCCGGGTATGGAACGCCGTATGACGGATTCTGTGGAAAATGCGCTTTCCCTTTCAGAAGGCCTGGTACAGGCCGATGTCGTTGGCGGCGAACTTCTGCAGTTCAGCCAGAGCTTTGCGTGTCCGGACTGCGGGATCAGCATTCCCGAGATCGAGCCGCGCAGTTTTTCCTTCAACAATCCATTCGGCGCATGCCCTGACTGTGCCGGTCTTGGATACCGCATGGAGTTCGACCCCCGTCTCTTTATCCCGGATGAACGCATTTCCATCAATGAGGGAGCCATCGCCGTCCTCGGCTGGCAGTCCTGTATGAACAAAGGGAGCTTTACCAATGCCATACTGACCGCACTGTGCAAAGAATACGGCTTTCAGATGACAACGCCCTGGAAGGATCTGCCTGAAGAAATACGGAAAATGCTCATGTACGGCGCAGACCGCAGTGTTGACGTCCACTATGAGGGGCAGCGCGGCAAGGGAATCTATCCCGTCGTCTTTGAGGGACTGCTCGAGAATACACGCCGCCGCTACCGCGAGACGGCTTCAGAATCCATGCGCGCGGAATATGAAAGTTTTATGCAGATCACACCCTGTGAGACCTGCGGCGGGAGACGTCTGAAAAAAGAATCGCTTGCCGTTACGGTCGGGGATGTCAATATCTATGATCTGACCTGTTTTTCCATAAAAAAACTGCAGGTATTCCTGGAGGAACTGCAGCTGACCAGGACACAGGAACTCATCGGTAAGCAGGTGCTCAAGGAGATCCGCGCCCGCGTGCGCTTTCTCAATGATGTGGGCCTGGATTATCTGACACTGGCAAGGGCGACCGCGACACTCTCCGGCGGAGAGGCACAGCGCATCCGTCTTGCCACCCAGATCGGTTCCGGCCTGGTCGGTGTGTGCTACATCCTCGATGAGCCCAGCATCGGTCTGCACCAGCGTGATAACGATAAGCTCCTGCACACACTGAAAAATCTCCGTGACTTGTGGAACACTGTGATCGTCGTCGAACACGATGAAGACACCATGCGCGCAGCGGATTACATCGTGGACATCGGTCCCGGCGCCGGTTCCAACGGCGGTGAGATCGTAGCCTGCGGAACGGCGGAGGAGATCATGGCCGTTCCGGAATCCATTACCGGCCAGTATCTTTCCGGCAAAAAATGTATCCCGGTTCCCACGGAGCGCCGCCTTCCTACGGGCTGGATCCATGTGCGGGGCGCTGCTGTCAACAATCTCAAAAAAATCGATGTGGATATACCCACCGGCGTCCTGACAGTTGTGACCGGTGTTTCCGGATCCGGCAAGAGCTCTCTTGTGAACGAGATCCTCTACAAGCGTCTCGCGCGTGACCTCAACCGTGCCCGGACCATACCCGGACAGCACGACGACATCGAGGGGATCGATCAGCTGGACAAGGTGATCAACATCGATCAGTCCCCCATCGGGCGCACACCCCGTTCCAACCCGGCGACCTACACCGGCGTCTTTGACCTGATCCGCTCTCTTTTTGCGGGTACACAGGACGCCCGCGCCCGCGGTTATGCCAAAGGCCGTTTTTCCTTCAACGTGAAGGGCGGACGGTGCGAGGCCTGCTCCGGAGACGGCATTATCAAGATCGAAATGCACTTCCTGCCGGACGTCTATGTTCCCTGCGAAGTATGCCACGGAAAACGCTACAACCGTGAGACCCTGGAGGTCCGTTACAAGGGTAAAAATATCTCGGATGTCCTTGAAATGACGGTCGAAGAGGCGTTGACCTTTTTTGAGAATATCCCCACGATCAAGCGCAAGATCCAGACTCTCTACGATGTCGGCCTGGGGTATGTCAAGCTCGGCCAGCCCTCCACGGAGCTTTCCGGCGGAGAAGCCCAGAGGATCAAGCTTGCCACAGAACTTTCCCGCAAGAGCACCGGAAAGACGATCTATATTCTTGACGAACCGACAACCGGCCTCCATTTTGACGATGTTGCCAAGCTGACAAAGATCCTCCGCGAACTTGTCGAAGGGGGCAATACCGCAGTTGTCATCGAGCACAACCTCGATGTTATCAAAACGGCAGACTATATCATCGACATGGGCCCCGAAGGCGGAGACGGAGGCGGCACTGTCGTGGCATATGGGACACCGGAGGAGATTGCAGAGAGGCATGATTCCTATACAGGTTACTATGTGAACAAGATGCTGGAGAGGGACCGGAAGGTGCAGAATCTCTAGCCGAACGCAGCGTTCCATGTTCACACCCCTTGCCGCAGGAGACGCAAATGACCGAATTAAAAGGCTTCGTATCCCATATCGTCTACCGGAATGAGGAAAACGGGTATACTGTCTTTGAAATGACCCTGACAGAAAGCGTCGGAAATGCCCCGCAGGAAGGACCTGTCTCCGACCTGGATGCCGCGGACATAGGAGATGTCATCACCTGTGTCGGCAGCCCGGTCTCCATCAGCGAAGGCGAAGGCTGCACGGTGGCGGGCACCTGCACGACCCACCCCGTCTACGGAGATCAGTTCCGGGTGCAGTCCTACCGCGCGGTGGCACCGGAAAATGCCCAGGCCATGTACCGTTATCTGGCAGCCGGCAGCATCAAGGGGATTGGCCCCGCCATGGCCGCCAGGATCGTGAAGAAATTCGGTGATGACACCCTGCGGATCATGGAGGAGGAACCGGAAAAGCTGGCCGGAGTCAAGGGCATCAGTATGCGGATCGCCCGGGAGATCGGGGCACAGATGGAGGACAAAAAAGATCTCCGCGACGCCATGATCTTTCTGCAGCAGTACGGCATCGGGAGTGCCCATGCGGTGAAAATCTGGCAGGCCTACGGAACCGGCCTGTATGAGATCATGAAAAACAATCCCTACCGGCTGGCGGAGGATATCCGGGGCATTGGTTTTGCCACTGCAGATGATATCGCCCGCCGGATCGGGATCCGGGCTGACTCGGAGTACCGTATCCGGAGCGGTATTTTATATACGCTGTTTCTGGCTTCCGGTGAGGGACACAGCTTTTTGCCGGAGGAGGTCCTTGTGCAGAGAACATGCGCCCTTCTCCGCCTTCCTGCAGAGGAAATCCTCGTTCAGATGGAAAATCTGGCGGTGGAGCGCCGCCTTCGCATCCGCCGCCCCGCCGCGGGACCTGCCCCGGAGGTGGAAGTCTATCTGACCGGTGTTTTCCGAAGAGAGCAGGATATTGCCAGGATGCTCCTGGATCTGGATGCGCAGATTCAGCGCGCTTCGAGGGATGCTTCCATCAGAAAAAAGGTGGAAAAAAAGATTGCCCGCCTGGAGCAGGAAGAGGAGATCACTCTGGATCCGCTCCAGCGCAAGGCGGTGGCAGAAGCGGCGGCAAATGCCATTCTTCTGATCACCGGCGGACCCGGAACGGGGAAAACGACCACGATCAACACTATCATCCGTTATTTTATGAGCGAGGATCTTCGTGTCCTTCTTGCGGCGCCGACAGGAAGGGCAGCCAGACGTATGTCGGAGGCAACAGGTTTTCCTGCCATGACCATCCACCGTCTGCTGGGAGTCCGGAGCGTCACAGACGCGGATGATGAGAAAGAATTTCTTAAGAGTGAAGGACGATCCGCTTCAGGCGCAGCAGCCGCCGGCTTCTACGGGGATTTGGGAACAGGATACGCCCCGGGCAGCGGCGGAAACGGAGGAAAATCCGGCGACGGACAGAATTATTCCTATTTTGAGAGGGGAGCGGATAACCCTCTTGAGGCAGATGTCGTCATTATAGATGAGATGTCGATGGTGGATATGAATCTTTTTCACTATCTGCTCAGGGCAGTACCCATCGGGGCCCGGCTGATCCTGGTCGGGGATGTCAACCAGCTGCCCAGTGTGGGGCCCGGATGCGTCCTGCAGGATCTGATCGATTCCCGGGCTTTTCATACCATCATGCTGCGCCATGTCTTCCGGCAGGCCAGCCGGAGCGACATTGTCATGAATGCCCACAGAATTCTGGAGGGACAGTCTCTGCCGATGGACAACAAGAGCCGGGATTTCTTTTTTCTGGAGAGGGACCAGGTTCCGGTGATCTACAAACACACGGTGCAGCTGATCCGCGAGATGCTTCCAAAGTATGTCGGATGCAGGCCGGAGGAGATTCAGGTGCTGACTCCCATGCGGCGCGGCAGCCTGGGTGTTGAGAGGCTCAATGAAGTCCTGCAGAGCGTGCTCAATCCCCCTGCCAGAGGCCGGCGGGAGCATGTGCGCCGGGAGACAGTCTTCCGGGAGGGAGACAAGGTCATGCAGACCCGCAACAATTACCAGATCGAATGGGAAGTGCGCGGCAACTTCGGCATGCCCATTGACCGGGGGACCGGCATTTTCAACGGCGACTTCGGCAGGATCGAAGAGATCGATCCGGACACAGAGATGATGACGGTCATTTTTGATGACGCGCGGACCGTGGAATATCCCTTCGCGGAGCTGGAGGACCTGGAACTGGCGTATGCCATCACAGTACATAAATCGCAGGGCTCCGAATACCCGGCGGTTATCCTGCCTCTGCTGGCAGGCCCCTCCGGTCTGTTCAACCGCAACCTTCTGTACACGGCGGTAACCCGTGCCCGCAGCTGTGTCGTACTGCTGGGGAGCAGGGATGCGGTGGACCGGATGATCGCCAATACCCGCCGCACGCACAGATGGACAGGACTGCGGGACAGGATCACGGAACTTGGTCCGGAAGCGGCAGCCGGTTTACAGGATACAGAGGACGGAGAGACAGATGAAAGGATATGATCTTGACCGGGATCACTATTGGGAAGCAAAAGGGCTTCCCGCCGGGAACGGGAGAAGAGACGGCAGAACCTTACACGGGAAAATGACGGCGCCGGTACGTCTGGCAGAGGAACTGCTTTTTCCGCGCAGATGCCCTGTATGCGACAGGCCGGTACAGCCTTTCGGAGCACTGATCTGCGCATCATGTGAGGGAGTGCTGCAGAAGGTACAGATGCCGGTCTGCCGGCGCTGCGGCAAACAGCTCCGGTCGGAGTCTTCCGACCTGTGCCGGGACTGCCGCACTCTGCCCCATGTGTTCGAGCGCGGAGAGACTGTTTTTACATATCACAGCGCTGCCGGCGGTATTTTTCGTTTTAAATACAGGGGCAGGCAGGAATACGGCGCTTATTACGGAAAGTGCATGGCGGATAAGCTGGTCTGCTCCATGAATATCAGCCGGCGGATGCCGGATTATCTTGTCCCCGTGCCGGTATCCGCGCACAGACTTGCTGCGCGCGGATACAATCAGGCGTTTGTGCTGGCCCGGGAGATTTCGCGGCGGACGGGAATACCGGTGCGTGACGATGTGCTCAGGCGCGTTGCGGACACGCTTCCAATGAAAAACATGACGCCTGCGGAGCGCCAAAATAATTTGAAAAAAGCTTTTCAGGCATTTGGAAATGATGTAGAATTAAATTCGATTATGCTTATAGATGATATTTACACGACCGGTGCCACAATCGATGCCTGTGCGCATGCACTGTACAGGCAGGGTGCCCGGCGTGTCTGTTTTATTACGCTTGCCGCAGGAGTGGACAGCGGATTCTGAAAAGAGGAGCATTGTATGCTGAATGAGGAAAAGATCCGCCTGATGACACGTCTGGAGGTCTATGAGGACGGCCTGGGTGTCGGAGACGAGAGAACAGCCGGGTATTTCCGGAACGACTATATACTTTCCGGCATGGTCGGTTCGTTCGTTGCCGGTACTGTTGCGTGGGGGATCTGCGCAGCTGTATACTGCGGCTACTTTTTTGAACAGATTTTCTATTCGGTCTATGAGAACACGCTGGATACCTATCTGCATCTGGCCTTAAGGACCTATTTTATATTCATCATTCTCTTCCTTCTGATCACTTTCCTGATCTATTACAGAAGAAGTGCCGCGTTTACGACCCGGCGCAGGATGTATGGCAGGGACCTGGAAGAACTGATGGAAATCTGCGATCAGGAAGCCCGGCTGACGGATCCGGACGCAACCTGACGGGAACGATATTGGAGGCATAATGAATAGTAATTCAGGTATATATGTATTAAGAGAAAAACTAATACAGCTTTATAAAAGACAGGAGTTTCTGATACTGTCCGTGTTCCGCTTTGTGGTATCCCTGGCGGTACTGCTTCTGCTGCGCGGACATCTCGGTGTGCATATTGCGGGCGGATCCGTACTGAACAGCACTCTGCTCAACGTCATTCTGGCCCTTGTCTGCTCCATGCTTCCTCCGGGCTTTTCCGCCGGGATTGCCGGACTGGTTCTGATCTGGGACCTGTACAAACTGTCGCTTGAAGCGACGGCCATTTGTGCGGCCCTGATTCTGGTCTGTCTGCTGGTTTATTTCCGCTTCTCGCCCAGAGATGTGATGATTCTTCTGCTTATGCCTGTGGCGTATGCTTTGAAACTGCCCTATCTGGTACCCATCCTGGCAGGCCTTCTGTTCGGACCCGGCACTGCAGTGGCGGTGGTCTTTGGCCTGCTGTTCACCGAATATGTGATCCTGGTGGAGAAGATGCTTCCTTCCCTTGCGGGCACAGCCTTCGGTACGGCCAACTCCGGAGAACGTCTGATCGCGAATTTCCGGGGACTGGTTGACGGCATGGTAAACAACAAGTCGATGATCATACTCATGGCAGCCCTTTTTGCAGCAGCGATCGCTGTCAGTTTCATCCGCAGACTTGCTGTTGAGAACGCCTGGACCATTGCGATCACTGCAGGGAGCATTCTGGAGCTAGTGATTCTCCTGATCGGTGATATGCGCTACGGCACAGAGATCGACCTCGCCGGTGTCTTTGTGGGAATCGTTGTTTCCTTCCTGCTGGCACAGGTTGTGCGTTTCTTTATTTTCAATATGGATTACCTGCGCGTAGAAAATGTCCAGTTTGAAGACGATGACTATTATTACTATGTAAAGGCTGTCCCGAAAGTGATGGTTTTCAGTTCTGACATGGAGGACGATGAGTTTGACGAATTTGATCCTCCTGTCATAGAGAATGATGTCATTGATGAAGAATGATATCGTTGATGATAAAGGATGATGATCGTTGGACTTTTCATGGAATTTTTCGCTTAGCGAATTTATATCCCGGCTTCGTATACCCGATGTACGATGGACCGATATAGTCGAAATTCTGCTTATATCATATCTGACATACCATATCCTGCTGTGGGTAAAAAACACACGCGCATGGCAGCTGATGAAGGGAATCTGCGTAGTTATTGCGGTCGCCCTTTTGGCAGCTGTTTTTAACATGACCACAATTCTATGGATTTTCCAGCACGTTGCGGGATATGCTCTCATCGCGCTCGTGATCATACTTCAGCCGGAGCTGCGCAATGCCATGGAGGAACTGGGCCGCAGAGATTTCCTGAGTTCACTATTCCGTATGGATGCAAGCAAGACGGAGGAAGGCCGGTTTTCGGACAGGACTGTCAATGAGCTGGTCCGCGCCTGCATTGAGATGGGAAGGGTAAAGACAGGAGCTCTGATTGTCATTGAACAGAAAACACCGCTGCTGGAATATGTGCGTTCCGGTATCGAGATCGACGCAGTCGTCTCCAGCCAGCTGCTCATCAATATTTTTGAAAAAAACACACCGCTCCATGACGGAGCGGTCATTATTCGCGGAAACCGCATTGTGTCCGCAACCAGCTATCTTCCGATCACATCATCCCAGCTGGATAAAAACCTGGGAACAAGACATCGCGCAGCTGTAGGTATCTCGGAAGAAACCGATGCGCTTACCCTGATCGTATCGGAAGAAACGGGACATCTGAGTTACTCTTATAAGGGGACTCTGTGGAGCAATGTTACGCCCGAGGAACTGCGCGGCGAGCTGATACGTCTGCAGAACAAGCTCTCCCAGGAAGAGGCGGCAAAGAACACCTCCCGCTCGCCACTCGGCAGCATTTCCGGAATCGGCAGATATGCCCTTCGCCGGACAAAGACTGCCGATGCCCTGCCGGAGGATCATAATGATAATAAAAATGAAGAAGCTGTAGATGCAGCAGAGGAAGGAGGCGCGAATGAGTAAACGTTTTAAGCGCCTGGATCCGAATCTGCGCCTGAAGATTGCCTCTGTAATACTGGCGCTGCTGGCATGGTACATCATCAATTATTTCAGTGATCCCACGATGCGCATGACGGTCAGCAACGTGAGTGTGCAGATCACGCACGAGGAAGCGATTGAAAAACACGGAGATGTCTATACGATCCTGGATGACTCGGATGTGATCCCTACAGTGACGATCCGCGCCAAGCGCTCTGTTATTGACAAACTCGAGGCGAAAAATGTCATCGCGACGGCGGACCTGCGCCAGGTCGAGGAAGACGGTTCTGTCCGGATTTCCCTTACGACCGACAAGTATGCCAACAGCATCGAGAGTATTACCGGCAGTATCGGCTTTGTCCAGCTGAGGATTGAGCCGATGGAAACGAAATCTCTGCCGATCGAGGTCCTTACAACAGGATCGCCCGCGGAGGGATATATCCTGCATGAGACATCTGCGGAGCAGAATCAGGTTATCATTAACGGCCCGCAGTCTTATTTAAAGCAGGTGGCCCGGGCGGCCGTCGAAGTGGATATAACGGATTCGGAAAGAAATATCAATTCTTATCCGACTATCGTTTTATATAACAATGACAATGAGGAGATTACGTCCGAGGAGATGCAGTCGCAGAAACTCAAGCTCAATATTTCCTCGGTCAAGGTGGTAGCGACGATCGATTCCAAAAAGACTGTCAATATCACCTGCGGTTCGGAGGTACCGCTCGCGGACGGCTATGAACTGGAATCGGAACCTGAAACGGATCCGTCTTCCATCGAAATCGCCGGCGCGGCAGCTATCCTGCGGGATATCGATACTATAGAGATTCCGGCGGAAGATATTGCTGTGAAGCCTGTCAGCAGCAATATTCATAAGAATATCAACATAGAGAAATATCTTCCGGACGGGGCCTACTTGGTAGACGAAGATTCCGATAAAGTGACTGTTTATATCCGGGTTTCTCAGACGGAAGAAGACGGAAGCGCATCAGGAGCCGACAGCAGTACCGAGGACGGCGCTTCCTGATCTGTGACAGGAAACGGATCGACAGCAGCATTGCAATGATAGAAATGGAGTAATACAAAAATGCTGAATTATAAGAAGTATAAGAAAAATCCGGTTGTTCATTATCCGGAGAGAGAATGGCCGAACAAGGAAATCGAAAAAGCGCCCGTGTGGTGCAGTGTAGACCTCAGGGACGGCAATCAGGCCCTGATCGATCCCATGGTTGTCTCCGAGAAGATGGAGATGTTCCGCCTTCTCGTCAAGCTCGGCTTCAAGGAGATTGAGATCGGATTTCCTGCCGCCAGCCAGATCGAATATGACTTTCTCCGTGCGCTTGTCGACAACGACATGATCCCCGATGATGTTTACGTTCAGGTCCTTTCCCAGTGCAGAAAAGAGCAGATCGAAAGAACCTTCGAATCGATCAAGGGTATTAAGAACGTCATTTTCCATATTTACAATTCCACTTCGACCCTGCAGAGGGATGTCGTGTTCAACATGGACCGGGAAGGAATCATTGAGATCGCAAAGAACGGCACACGCTGGGTCAAGGAAGGCATGAAGAACTACGACGGCAATCTCGTTCTGGAGTACTCTCCCGAGAGCTTTACCGGCACTGAACTGGACTTCGCGCTTGATATCTGCACTGCTGTGCAGGATATCTGGGAGCCCACAAAAGAGAAGCCCATGATCTTCAACCTCCCCTCTACGGTCGAGATGAATACACCCAACGTATACGCCGACCAGATCGAGTGGATGAGCAGGCACTTCAAGAACCGCGACAGCATTATTCTCAGTGTCCATCCTCACAACGACCGGGGCTGCGGCGTTGCGGCGGCAGAGCTGGCTCTCCTTGCTGGTGCACAGCGTATTGAAGGAACCCTTCTGGGCAATGGTGAGCGCACCGGCAATGTCGACCTTCTCAATATTGCCTACAACATGTTTACACAGGGTATCAACCCCGAGCTCGATATTGAAGATATCAACGAGATCATCGATGTCTATGAGCGCTGCAACAAGATGAGCATTGACGAGCGTCATCCCTACGCAGGCAAGCTCGTGTTCACCGCATTCTCAGGCTCTCATCAGGATGCCATCAATAAGGGCATCGCTGCGATGAAGGAACGGAAATCCGAAATCTGGGAGGTTCCCTATCTTCCCATCGATCCATCTGATATCGGCAGAGTCTATGAGCCGATCATCCGCGTCAATTCCCAGTCCGGAAAGGGCGGTGTGGCATTCATCATGAGCACCTACTTCGGGTTCAAACTGCCCAAGGGAATGCATGCCGAATTTGCCAAGGTCGTTCAGGCGATCTCCGAGAAGGTCGGCGAGGTTCCGCCGGATGACATCATGGAAGCTTTCCGTAAGGAATATCTGTACAGGAACGAACCGTTGCACTTCCGCAAGCTTCAGGTCGCAGACCTCTCCAGCGATGTCAAGACCAGCTTCGACACAAGAGTCCGCGTGGATTATTCCAATCACGGTGTACCGGAGTTCTTTGAAGCATTCGGCAATGGACCGCTCGATGCGCTCCAGCGCGGATTTCGCGAGAAATTCGGTTTCAATGTCCGGATCCTCGATTATGAGGAGCATGCGCTTCAGTCCGGTTCGGATTCTCAGGCGGCAGCCTATATCCATCTGCTTGACAGCGACACCGGAAAGGTTACCTATGGTGTCGGCGTCAGCTCCAACATCACCCGCGCATCTGTCCGCGCCGTGTTCTCCGGCATCAACCGCCTGGGACTCGGTGAAAGACAGCAGGGCATTGCAGACCACTATTGAACGGCATTGACCGTTTTCCGGTCATAAATACATGCAGCAATGTGCCCGTTTGCCGGGCAGCTCATATTATCTTTATGTGTGTCAGGGGGAATATTCATTACAAGTCACATTCCGGTCGGCGTGAGAACTGTTAGAAATATCCTTCTGACACGCAGTGTCTCAAAACAGCAATTGTAAGCAGCAAGTTATTAGCAGGATCCGGAAAAAACCGGAGAGAGGAAGGAAAAGTGGCAGAGCAGAAGAAACTGGTCGCCGAAATCACGGCGATGGACGAAGATTTTACACAATGGTATACGGATGTCTGCATCAAGGCAGGCCTGATCGCCTATTCAAATATTAAGGGATTCATGGTCTACAAGCCCGCCGGCTATGCAATCTGGGAAGCGGTCCAGAAGCATCTTGACGCACGATTCAAGGCTGTCGGTGTAGAAAATGTCTATCTTCCCATGCTGATCCCGGAGCGTCTTCTGAGCAAGGAGAGCGACCTGGTCGAGGGATTTGCCCCCGAGGTTGCATGGGTCACGCACGGCGGCTCTGAAAAGCTGGACGAGCGCGTATGTGTTCGCCCCACTTCCGAGTCCCTGTTCAGCGATTTCTACAGAGGCGAGATCCAGTCCTACCGCGACCTTCCCAAGATCTACAACCAGTGGTGCAGCGTTGTCCGCTGGGAAAAGGAGACCAGGCCCTTCCTGCGTTCCCGTGAGTTCATGTGGCAGGAAGGCCACACTGTCCACGCAAGTGCCGAAGAGGCAGAGGCAAGGACACAGCAGATGCTGAACGTCTATGCGGACTTCTGCGCGGAGGATCTTGCGATCCCCACGATCAAGGGCAGAAAGACCGACAAGGAAAAATTCGCGGGCGCGGTTGCGACCTACACGATCGAAGCTCTCATGCACGACGGCAGGGCGCTGCAGTCCGGCACCAGCCATGACTTCGGAGATGATTTCGCTAAGGCCTACGGCATCCAGTTCACAGATAAGGATAACAAGCAGAAGTATGCATTCCAGACCTCCTGGGGCCTGTCAACACGTATTATCGGCGCGCTGATCATGGTGCACGGCGACAACTCCGGTCTGGTCCTGCCTCCCAGGATCGCGCCCACACAGGTCGTGATCGTCCCCATCCAGCAGCGCAAGGCGGGTGTACTGGACAAAGCCTATGAACTCAAGGAGACTCTGAGCAATTTCCGCGTCAAGGTAGACGACAGCGACAAGAGCCCCGGTTTCAAATTTGCCGACCAGGAGATGCGCGGCTTCCCGCTCCGTGTCGAGATCGGTCCCCGCGACATACAGAACGGCAAGTGCATCATCGCCCGCAGAGATACCGGCGCCAAAGAAGAGTGTGAACTGGACAATCTGGCCGCCCGCGTCGGCGAGCTCCTGGAACAGATCCAGAAGGATATGTACGAGCGTGCGAAAAAACACCTCGAAGAGCACACCTATGAAGCTTCCAGCCGTGAAGAATTCGAGAAGATCTTTGCGGAGAAGACAGGCTTTGTCAAGGCCATGTGGTGCGGCGAACTTGCCTGCGAAGAAGAGATCAAAGAGAAGTTCGGCGTGACCAGCCGCTGCATGCCTTTCGAGCAGGAGCAGATCAGCAGCACCTGCGTGTGCTGCGGCAAACCCGCAAAGAAGATGGTCTACTGGGGCAAGTCCTATTGATTCCGGTGTCTTCGCGCAGGGGCGCATCGACTTGTTTTGAAGAGATACGATCAGTCACGCAAAGTTCCGGGATGACTGTGAATAAGTAACGTGAGATGGTATTTTTATGAACGATATAAAGATTAGGATTCCTGACGGAGCGGCAAAGATCCTGCGCGTTCTTGAAGACCACGGCTATGAAGCCTATGTGGTCGGCGGGTGTGTGCGGGACAGTCTGCTCGGACGGAATCCCAATGATTGGGACATTACGACTTCGGCGCTTCCGCTGCAGGTCAAAGCCCTGTTCCGCCGCACCATCGATACCGGCCTCAAGCACGGGACGGTGACGATTCTGCAGAACGGGGAGCCTTTCGAGGTGACGACCTATAGAGTGGACGGTGAATATCTGGATGGCAGACATCCCTCGGAAGTAACTTTCACCGCGAGCCTCAAAGAAGACCTGCAGCGCAGAGATTTTACCATCAATGCCATGGCTTACAGCGAGACAGAGGGCCTGCAGGATTATTTCGGAGGATTCCGGGACCTGCAAAACGGAGTCATACGTGCCGTCGGAGATCCCGTGAAGCGCTTCGGGGAGGACTCCCTGCGGATCATGCGCGCAGTGCGCTTTGCAGCCCAGCTGGGGTATACAGTGGAAGAGGATACACTGCGTGCCATGAAAGTGCTTGCGCCTTCGCTCTCCAGGATCAGTGCCGAGAGAATTGCCGCTGAACTGGAAAAGACGCTGACGGCCCCGCATCCGGAAATGCTGAGGATGGCCTATGAATGCGGCATTACCGCTGTTATTCTGCCCGAGTTTGACCGCTGTATGGAGACACCGCAGAATAATCCCCACCATGCCTATAATGTCGGAGAGCACATAATTTTCTCCATCATGAATGCGCGGCCGGACCGGATCCTGCGTTTTGCCATGCTGCTGCATGATCTTGGCAAGCCTTTATGCAAAACGACAGATGAGAATGGTATTGACCATTTTTACGGGCATCAGCAGGTCAGCGCCGACCTGGCAGGGAAGATTCTGCGCCGTCTCAAGATGGACAACGATACCCGCAGAAGTGTTGTGCAGCTTGTCCGCTTTCACGACCGTGCGGTCGATCGCACGGAGGCAGGTGTGCGCAGAGCCATCCGGCAGATCGGAGAGGATCTTTTTCCCCTCTTTCTTGAAGTGAAGGAGGCGGACATGCTCGCCCAGAGCGACTACAAGAGGCAGGAAAAGACGGAAAGCCTGCGGGACATCCGCCGTCTCTACAGCAAAGTTCTGGAGGACAAGGACTGCCTCTCGCTCAAAGACCTGGCAGTCAGCGGGAGCGATCTGATCGCGGCGGGGATGAAGCCCGGCAGACAGATCGGAGAAGTGCTGGATGCCATGCTCACGGATGTCATCGAAGAACCCTCTCACAATGACCGGGAGTATCTGCTGGCTGCTTATGTTACTCACGCCCTCCCGAAAGCGTAAACAGATAGCTCACGGTGTGACCGGTAACGATCAATGACGCCCATGTATTGACAAAAACAGCTGATTGCAAGTAATATTAAATTTGGAAAAGTCCTGTACAGTCATTCGGGACACGAAAGAGAAGGCAGCCGGCTGTATGCGGCGTATTTTTCGAAGCTGCGGAGCGGCATAACAATTAAAACAACCTGCTTGCAGGAAAAGTACAAGGAGAAAACATGAATAAGGGACAGTTTATTGACAAAATGGTTGAGAAATCCGGACTGAGCGTGAAAGACGCTGAGAAGGCATACAAGGCTTTTACCGAGACTGTGATCGATGCTCTTAAAGACGGCGAGAAAGTCCAGCTTGTAGGCTTCGGTACTTTTGATATCGGTGAGCGTTCCGCAAGAGAAGGCAGAAATCCTCAGACCGGTGAGTCCATTCAGATTGCTGCCTCCAAGACACCGAAGTTCAAAGCCGGCAAGGCGTTTAAGGATGCCATCAACGGTTGAGAAATTGTGTAGTTCTGAACGATTACAGCCCGCTGTCATAAGGCAGCGGGCTGTATCAAAAATGATTGAGGCGGCACGATCGTGTTCCGCCGGACACACTGGTGCAGAAAAGAGAAAGCAGGCACAGCATATGCGGTTGGATAAATATCTGAAAGTCACAAGACTGATCAAGCGCAGAACGGTGGCCAATGAAGCGTGTGACAACGGCAGGGTGACCCTGAACGGCAAAGTCGCAAGGGCCAGCGCCGAGGTGAAACCCGGCGATATCATCGGGATCTCTTTCGGAGACCGTGAGACAAAGGCGGAAGTCCTGGCAGTGCGCGAAAATGTGCGCAAGGAGGAGGTACAGGATCTTTTCCGTTACTGCTGAAAGACGCCGCGTCACGGAACTTTGGTATGTGAGAGGAAAGAGCAATGAAGAAAACCGGAAAATCCGTAAAAAGAACTGCAAAGAAAACAAACAGCGGGACCCGGAATCAGAGCAAAGGCCTTCTGACACAAGCTAACCGTCATGACCGTCTGAGTCTGTTCCTGGCCGGCCTGGTGGTTTTGATCCTCGTGATCGTTGTTTCGGTGAACGGAATGGCCCTGGGAAGGCGCCTTCGTGAGAATCACCGGCGCGCCATTCAGCTGAACGAGGAGATCAAGACGGAAAAGCAGCGCTCTGCGGATATTGAAGAGTACCGCAGATATACTTCTACGGATGCATATATAGAGGAGGTCGCCCGCGAGAAGCTCGGACTGATCTACGAGGGAGAGACCGTCTTTAAAGAAGATAAATAGAAGGACAGCGCAAAAGGCGCCATGCAGAGAATGCATGGCGTTTTGTATGTGCGCCGGGCATGGCGCAGGACTTGAATTCAGTGCTTGAAAACAGAGCGGGCGGAGATATGGTGCGATGAACAGGATGGAACAACGCGTCAGAGACTATATCGAGGAGAAGAGGATGATCCTCCCGGGAGATACCGTTGTTGTCGGTGTTTCCGGGGGAGCGGACTCACTGTGTCTTTTTTTGATCCTTTATGCCCTGGGTGCGGAAATGAACTTTCATCTCCATGTCGTCCATGTGCATCACGGACTGCGGGAATCCGCCGGGGAGGATATGGATTTTGTTGAGAAACTCTGCAGGCAGCTGCAGATTCCCTGCACGGCCGTGCAGGTTGATGCGGCAATGCGGGCAAAAGAGTGGGGAATCGGCGTCGAGGAGGCAGGCAGGAAGCTGCGTTACGACGCCTTCCGGCAGGTCTGTGAACGCCTGGCGGAGCAGGACGGGTCCGTGAAAACGTCATTTCGGATCGCGGTCGCCCATCATCGGGAGGACCAGGCGGAGACGGTTCTCTTTCACCTCTGCCGGGGAACGGATCTGCGGGGGGCGAGAGGTATGCTGCCCGTGAACGGGCAGATCATCCGGCCGCTTCTGCAGGAGAGCAGGACTTCCATTGAGCAGTATCTGACGCAGAAGGGTTTTGCCTGGCAGGAGGACGAGACAAATACGGACACGGCCTATACCCGCAATTACCTGCGAAGAGAGATTCTGCCGCGCCTGGAGGAAGGCGTTCACGGGTCCGCGGCGGAGCGGATCGCCCAGTTCGCTTCTGCCTGTGCGGACGCGGAAGCGTATCTGGAGGCAAAGACGGACGAGGCTGCGCAGCGGTGCCTCTGCGGGCCTGCATACAGGGAGGGGATCGATATACCGGAGAAATATAACTGCCGCTATGTGCTCAGCCTCCGGGCCCTGCACAGGGAGGACCCCTATCTGCAGAGAAGGGTACTCTACCGTTTCCTTGCGGCCAGCACGGACAGCGGAAAGGATATCGGCACAGTCCATGTGGACGCGCTTCAGAAACTCTGTGCAAAAGAGACGGACGGACGCCTGTCAATGCCGTCCCGGGTGACTGTTTTCAGGTCTGCCGGAAGACTGTTTTTCTGTCGGGACGCTGAGCCTGCGGAATACAGGACGGAAATGCTGTCACAGCGGACTGAAATTGCTGCAAACCGGGCAGAGAGAATACCTCAACAGGCTGAGCCTGCGGCCATGAATACAAGGCCTGCAGCGGACAAACAGGCACCGTTTCCGGGCTACCCGCTTGCGGAGAGAGAATATGACTGCCGCCTTCTGGATTTTGACGGGAACATGTCCTCAATTCCCCGAAATGAGTATACGAAATGGTTTGATTATGATAAAATAGGAACGTTTCCTGTTTTTCGAACCAGACAGCCGGGCGACTATATGCGCTTGTTTTCTGACATGAAAACAAAGAAAATTGCCAGGATCATGCTGGACGGCAAGGTTCCTGCAGGAATCCGGGACAAGATCGTGCTTCCCTTTTTCGGGAAGGAGGCACTTTGGATTCCCGGGCTGCGTATGGGAGATTCCTGCAAGGTGGGCCCTGAAACGACCAGGATTCTTGAGATTCACTGGAACTCTGATAATGACAGTTAGAAAAACACAACATCAAAAGGAGAATAGTGTGAAAAATCACACAGATGTGCTGATTTTTCACACGGCTATTTGTGCCGGAGCGCCACAAATAGCCGTGATGGCAGAAGAGAAACCGCATTCGCGGATTTCTCTTCGCCCCGTCGCGCATGGCGCTCCGGAATGGGGATTAAGATGGCGTACAGAATTGAAGAAATGATCAGCGAGGAAGAAGTCAACCGCAGGATCCGGGAACTGGGAGAACAGATCACAAAAGACTATGAGGGACGGACGGTCCGTCTGGTCTGCATCCTCCGCGGCGCAGTATTTTTCATGTGCGAACTCGCCAAGAGAATTGAGCTTCCCGTCAGATTTGATTTCATGTCTGTTTCCAGCTATGGCAGCGGAACCTCTTCCAGCGGAATCGTCCGCATCATCAAGGACCTCGAAGACCCGGTTACGGACGAGGATGTCATTATTGTGGAGGACATCATTGACTCGGGCAGAACACTCAGCTTCCTCAAGGAGCTCTTCAAGAGCCGCGGCGCTGCTTCGATCCGTGTCTGCACGCTGCTTGACAAACCTTCCCGCCGTGCGCCGGGAATCGACATTAAAGTCGATTACACCGGTTTCCAGGTACCCGACAAGTTTGTAGTCGGATGGGGAATGGACTACGACCAGAGATATCGCAATCTTCCTTATATCGGTGTGATCACCGGACTGGATGAGGAATAAACATTACACAATGAATTGCCCGGGGCGCTGAAATGTGCCTCAGCAAAGACGGCTTAGGAGATTATTTTGGAAAAAAAACCTACCAGAGGCACCGGTAATTATCTGGGGCTGATCATCATTATCGTATTATTCTTTACGTTTTTTTCTCCGCTTTTGAGGAACTCCTTTTCTTCGGCTGAAACAGCCTATACAAAGGAGCAGTTCGCAAAAGATCTTGCGGCGGAAAATGTGGAGAGGGTGGAGATCAGTCCGAACAAGGACAACCTGACCGGCTATGCGACCGTAACTGATAAAGAAGGAAAAAAGGAAATACTCTATGCCACCGTGATCGCGGATATCGAGGAGATGTCCCGGGAGGCGGATGTCCTGACAGTCGTTCATGACATCCCGGCAGAGAATACATTTCTCACAAACGTACTCCCCATGCTCCTGGTCATGGCTATATGCTTCCTCTTTTTCTATTTGATGTCCGGACAGGGAATGGGCGGCGGAAATGCCAAGATGATGAATTTCGGCAAGAGCCGGGCCAGGCTCTCCACCGGAGAGGAGGTTACTTTCAAGCAGGTCGCCGGCCTCGATGAAGAGAAATCGGATCTGGAGGAGATCATTGACTTCCTCCGCAGTCCCGCCAAATATACGAAGGTCGGCGCGCGTATTCCCAAGGGTGTTCTTCTGGAAGGCGCACCCGGTACAGGTAAGACCCTTCTGGCAAGAGCTGTCGCCGGTGAGGCCAAGGTGCCTTTTTTCAGTATTTCGGGTTCCGACTTCGTGGAAATGTTTGTCGGTGTGGGCGCCTCCCGTGTCCGCGATATGTTTGAGGAGGCAAAAAAGAATTCACCCTGCATCGTCTTCATCGATGAAATCGACGCAGTCGCGCGCCGCAGAGGCACAGGCCTGGGCGGATCCCATGATGAGCGCGAGCAGACCCTGAACCAGCTGCTCGTCGAGATGGACGGTTTCGGCGTCAATGAAGGGATCATCGTCATGGCGGCGACCAACCGCGTCGATGTCCTTGACCCGGCGATCCTTCGTCCCGGCCGCTTTGACCGAAAGGTCTCGGTCGGTCGCCCCGATGTAAAGGGAAGAAAGGAGATCCTGAAAGTCCATGCGTCCAATAAGCCCCTGGGAGACGATGTAGACCTGGAGGAGATCGCGCGCACCACAGCCGGTTTCTCCGGCGCGGACCTGGAAAACCTTCTCAACGAGGCTGCCATTGCAGCCGCAAGGGCGGACCGCCGATACATCCAGCAGAAGGATATAAAAGAGGCATTTATCAAGATCGGCATCGGAACCGAAAAGAAGAGCCATGTAATCTCCGAAAAGGAGAAACGGATCACTGCCTATCATGAGACCGGCCATGCCATTTTGTTCCATGAACTGCCGGACGTAGGTGAAGTTTATACGATATCTGTCATTCCTACAGGCCGGGGTGCCGGCGGCTACACAATGCCCCTGCCCGACCGCGATGAGATGTACTACACCCGCGGACGGATGCTGCAGGAGATCATGGTCAGCCTCGGCGGCCGGATCGCGGAGGAAATGGTCCTCGACGACATTACCACCGGCGCATCCCAGGATATTAAGCAGGCTACCAATATTGCCCGTCAGATGGTGACACGTTACGGCATGTCCTCCTCGATCGGAACCATCAACTATGAGCAGGGCGGAGAGGACGTCTTCCTCGGATATGATATCGGGCATGAGAATCGAAACAGCGAGTATATGGCCGGTGAGATCGATAAGGAAGTGCGGAGCATTATTTCCGATTGCTATGCAAAGGCGAAGGTGATCATTTCCGACAACCTCGACATCCTTCACCGCGCAGCTGCGCTGCTGATGGAAAAAGAAAAGCTGACCGGAAAGGAATTTGACGCCCTTTTTGTGGAAAAACATGCTGCTTCGACAGCAGATGCGGCTGCAGGCGTATAAAACCGCAGA
>Ga0256407_10003398_pt1 | contig 28422 bp, 26 predicted proteins | sample RumenRJG_04DNA_FD_193489 | JGI IMG/M metagenome (GOLD analysis project Ga0256407, IMG submission 193489) | Bovine rumen microbial communities from Lethbridge, Alberta, Canada - RJG_04 | ecosystem: Host-associated > Mammals > Digestive system > Stomach > Rumen | place: Canada: Alberta...
ATAAGACACGCCACCAGCGTTCGTTCTGAGCCAGGATCAAACTCTTCATTGATTTTTAAAATAGTCTGTCCTGTTTTTCGTAAATGGCGATACTTAAAGTATCGCTTAAATCTTCGGCTCGGTCATGTCCAAGCAAGCTTGGTCGCGACTCTCGCCTCTTGATTAATTGACTTCCAAGAAATTTTCTTGGGCCGTCACTAAGCACATCTCCGATTCCTTCAATCTTCCCGAAAGTCTCGCGGGCTTTCGCTTTTTCCTTCGTGACTCGGTTTCGACCTCGTCTCTCAGGAACGGCGCCAATTATAGAATTTTCAGATATCTTTGCAAGGGGTAAATTCGAAAAAAATTTCACTTTTTTTCACTTTTTTCGATGAAAACGGGATGTACGCCGCCGGAAATACACAAAGTCAACAATCTATAAACAGAAATCTTTTTTCGGGGTTTAAAAAAAACGTCCCGGGAGCGGAGCTTCCGGGACGTTTTCAATCGCAATTAGGCGTTTTGGCTAACGTTTAGATCTTCTTCACCACGAACATGTGGCCAGGAGCCTTTGCAGGGTCAAGCTTCACATAGTTCTTGTTGCCACGCCATACATAGCTTTCGCCAGTCACAATGTCCTTCAAGAAGAAGAACGAATCATTCTGGAGACCAAGCTTAGCCATGTCGAGTTCAACAATACCTTCCTGCACGTGGTCCATGTCCATGTTGCACACGCAGAGAATCACGTCATCGCCGGACTTCTTGGAGTAAACCATGAGCTGGTCGTTCTGAGCGTAATGAAAATCGAGGTTATCGTATTCCTGCAAGGCAACATGTTCCTGACGAGCGACATTCAGACGACGAACAAAGTCTTGAATGCCCGGACCAGACCAGTTGTGTACTTTGTACTGATACTTTTCGCTATCGGCGAGTTCTTCCTTGATCGGGCTCGGGATGTTTTCGCAGAGTTCGTATCCGTTGTACATACCCGTGAGGCTCGAAAGCGTCGCAGCCAAGAAGTAGCGCTGCTTAAAGGCGTTTGCACCTTTGTATGCAAGATACTTCGGGAAGATATCCGGAGTTGTCGGGAAGAAGATACCACGCATGTATTCCTTAGCGTCGGACTGCGTGAGTTCCTTCAAATACTGTTCGAATTCCCACTTTGCAGAGCGCCATGCGAAATACGTATAGCTCATGTCAAAGCCAGACTTTGCAAGGCGATGCATCATCTTCGGGCGTGTGAAAGCTTCGGCGAGGAACACGAGTTCCGGGCGCTTTTCCTTCACGTCGGCGATGAGCCATTCCCAGAACGGGAACGGCTTGGTGTGCGGGTTATCGATACGGAAAATTTCAACACCCTTGTCGGCCCAGAACAAAATAATGTTCTCGATTTCTTGCCACAGAGCCTTGTAGTTCTTGTTGTAGTAGTCGAACGGATAAATGTCTTCGTACTTCTTGGGCGGGTTTTCGGCGAACTTGATGCTGCCATCCGGTTCGTGGTAGAACCATTCCGGGTGAGACTTCACATACGGATGGTCCGGGCTGCAGTTGAGCGCGATATCGAGTGCAAGGCGAAGTCCCTTGGCGCGAGCGGCTTTTGCAAAATGTTCGAAGTCCTTCATGGTCCCGAGTTCCGGGTCCACATCGTAATGACCGCCGTTCTTGTTACCAACGGCATACGGGCACCCCGGTTCAAGCGGATTGCCCTTCTTGTCAACCTTGGCGTGGAGCGCATTGTTTGCGCCCTTACGGTTCGTGACACCAATCGGGTGGATCGGAACAAGGTAAACCGTATCGAAGCCAAGCCCTGCAATGTAGTCGAGCTGTTTTTCGCAATCCTTCCACGTTGCACTCTTGTTCGGGTCCGTGCCCTGGCTCTTCGGCCACATTTCGTACCACGTACCCACGCGGCTGTAGACCGGGTCCACACGGAGCTTCATCACCGGACTTTCAGTCGGGACGTCCTTCGGTTCCTTGGTCCATGCGCAAATTTTGTATTCGTAATAGCCGATGTTACCGACCGTGAAGGAGCCTTCCCACAAGTCATTGTCGACAAAGTGCATCGGAGCTTGTTCCCATTTTTTCTTGGAAACGTGGCGGTAAAAAATCGCTGCATCGTACTTTTCGTGACTGTGGCGGAAGATGTCTGCCTGAAGAGTCACAGTATCACCGGGTTCACGCTTGAGCATGAAACGGCCGCCCTCAATGCTCGGGCGGATATTTTCAATAACGAGATTTTCTTTTAGAGTTGGAATAGTTGCCATAATGACCTAAAAATAACAAAAACCCCAGAGTTCAGACTCTGGGGGTGATTCATCTTTTACTTTTTATCGCTATACTTGTAGCGGTATCCGTAGCCGTATCCATAGCCCGATGACGTGCCATCGCTGACGCATTGGTTCAAGACGATTGCCATCTTTTTGAGCTTGGCATTGCTGAGTTCATCCACCGTTTCTTGGATCACTTCCATCGGGTGCTTTTTGTATTCAATCACAATCAGGCCGAAGTCGACAAGCTTTGCGATGGACTGGGCATCAGAAACGAGGGAATTCGGCGGCGTATCGATAATGATGACATCGAACTTAGCCTTGCATTCTTCAACCAGTTCGGCAAAAGCTCTGGAGCTTACGAGTTCACCCGGATTCGGTGTGCGGGCACCATTGGGCAAGAAGTAGGTTCCGGCCCCCAAATCCACAAGTGCATCTTCGAGGCTACAGGTCTTGAGGAGAATATCCGAAATACCTTTTTCTCGTTTGTGCGAAAGGCGGGACTTGCGCAAATCGGCATCGATAAAGAGCACACGCTTTTCTTGCATTGCAAACAAATACGCCAAGTTAAACGAAACAAAAGACTTGCCGGCACCAGGGGCAACGCCCGTCACCATCAGCACCTTGCCACCTTCGTCGATGCAAGAGAATTCCAGCGCGGTACGCAAAGTCCTGACTTTTTCGATAGCGATGTCTTCGGCATCGGCAGCAGCCAAAATAAAGCGTTTGTCATTAGAGCCAGGCAACTTGTAATCGACCTTGGTCTTCGGGATCTTGGCATAGACGCTCACGCCCGTTTCGCGTTCAATTTCGGAAGAGGAACCGACGCCACGGTTACGCAGACGACGCAACAAAATAACGAAAATCCAGCTGAGAACAAAACCGCCACCAAATCCAGCCAACATAAAGATCTTGCGATTGGGCTTGACCGGCTTTTGATGGATAAACGCCTTATCGACGATGCGCACGTTACCGATTTCGCTGGCGCGCACCACGCGCAACTGCTGAATGTTATTCAAGACCGACGTGTAAAGCTGGTTGTTGATTTCGACATCTTGCTGGAGCTTTAGCACATCTTGCTGAGTTGTCGGGAGCTTTTTCGTTTTGCCTTCTTCCCTGTATATTTCCTTAGAAAGGCGATCCTGTTGCTGGGCCAGGGCCTGCATTGCAGGGTGATCTTGCTTGAACAGGCGGCTCTTTTCTTGGTATTCCTGCTGCAACGAAAGCAACTGCGTCTTGAGCTGGACCTGACGTTCCAATGTACCCTTGGCTTCGGCCCCCAAGTCGACCGTGCCGACCTTGTTACGGTAGCTTGTCAAAAGCTGCTGAGCAGAATCCAACTTCGCCTTGATGGTCGGCAACTGCTCTTCCAAGAATTCCAAGGACTTTTCAGCCTCGGCGCTGCGCATCTCGACATTCTGGCGCACGTACATTTCGGCAACGGCATTCAGCACGGTTGCGGCACGATCCGGGTAACGGTCCGAGTACGAGATCTGGATAATGTTCGTATTCTTGCCCTTTTCTTCAGCAGCGATCTTAAGCTGTAGACCTTCGGCCACATTAAGCACAGACGACTTGTTCAAGCGGAACTTTTGCCCCGGCAAAGCATAAATAGAACGGACACAAATAGCAACAGAATCCCCACCCACCGGCATGCGGTAGGTTTCGCCGACTTTACCGACAACCACGCTGGCACCCAGCGGAGAAAACAATTCATAAGAATCGTCCGGCTTTACTTCGGCTATCCAAGCTCCATCCTCATCATCCAAGGGTATAGGTGGTTCGAACAGATCCAAATCAATACGGCCTTCGCGACGCATCAGGCGGTCAAGCAGGTTGATCGGTTCGGCAGAGTAGTTCAAGTGCAACGACTCGACAACGGGCATCATCACACGGAGACTCTTTATCAAATGGATTTCGGCCAATGCCGGGCTCTGCGTCGCAAAAATATCGCCGATGTCGGTAATAGCCTTGCTGCTCTTGGACTTCGTGTCCAGTTGCAACATCGCCGTGCTTTGGAAAACATCACGACTGTAGCGGCCATAAGTCACCCCTGCAACCAACCCGACAAATGAAAGGATCGCAAAGATATACCAGTAACGCCTGAACAGGTTGAACATTTCAAGGACGTCTTCGGCCATATCCACAGGCTTCAAAAAATCAGCCGACGGCTGACGCATATTTTGATTTTGTTCCGGCAAACTTGCCACAAATACCTCCCCTAGAATCCGAATTTTTCGCGAACTACCAGGCTTAAAAATTCAATATTACCAATAATATATCTTTTCCACATGCGACGCGGTTCCTTCAGCAATCGGTAAAGCCATTCAAAACCAAACTTTTGCCAAACCATTGGAGCACGCTTGTAAGTCCCAGCAAAGAAATCAAAAACCGCACCGATAGTCCCCACATGGCAATGGATATTCAAGCGGTCCCAATTGGCATACGCCCATTTTTCTTGCTTGGGAGCCGTCATCCCAATCCAAAGCAAATCCGGATTAGCTTCGTTAATTGCCTGGATCATGTTTTGGTCATCTTCGATCGTGAACTGAGGCTTGTACGGAGGAGAGTAAGTCACCACTTCCAAATTCGGATACACCTTGGCAGCCCTTTGGCGGATGAGCGCCAGCACCTTTTCGCTGGAACCAAGGAACATAACCTTGCCCCCTTTCTCGTTCAATTTGCGCATTTCGTACACAAAAAGGTCCCATCCGGCAATGCGCTCCTTGGGGCGGGATTTGCCCTTAAGAAACCGGCAAACGCGGACAATGCTGATACCATCGGGGATCAGCACATCGCCTTTAGTCAGAGCATCTTCAAACAAGACGTCTCGACGGGCGTTGTTGTACGAGAAAGCGTTAATCGTATTGATCAACAGCTTACCCTCGGGGAGGTTATCCAGTTCAGCTCGACTACAGAGGAGATTTAAGTCTTTGATGCATATCATATAATGTACCATATCCGCTACATTAAAGATAGTTTACTGTAATTATTTTGTAAACTTATTTTTGTTGTAATTTTCAGAAACTGCAACTTTTTTTCAATATTTCTACAATACGTTTTTCAAAAGACTGTAGTGTAAATTCGGACTTGAACTTTTTATACCCGTTTTCGCCATACTGGATTCGCAAATTTTTATCAAGCAAAAGCGTTTCTAGGGCTGTAGCCAAAGATTCAGCATTATTTCGTTCGCAAATCAAGCCGTTTTGACCATTTACAACCATATCCGGAATCCCACCCTCATTCGTCGAAACTATCGGGAGTTTGAATTCCATGGCTTCAATATTTACCAGCGGGAAAGCTTCGTTATGGTAAAATGTCGGGAAAGCAAAAACATCGGCATTTTCAAAATAAGGTGTTTTTTCGGAGCCGTATTTGCGCCCTGCATAAAACGCATTCCCCTCCAATCCACGATTTTTCACTTCTTCATCAAAACGCGCCGCATTCAGTTCATCAGTTTCGCCACCGACAAAATCACAAGTAAAGCGAACCGACCGATCCTTCAAAATTTTCAACGCATCGAGAAGGACAATCACCCCTTTCGAAACAATCAAGTTAGAAAGGAATAAAATCTTGGGAATCTCGTTATGGCGTTCCGCAACGGGTTCCTCCCGCAACGATTCCGGAATTCCATTGGGGCAGACAAACACATCCTCTTTTGCCACATACTTCTTTACATCTTCGTAAAGAACATTCGCCAAAAGAATAACCTTCAGCCCTCTAAAGAATTTTTTATAAAGGATATTATCCAGGAATTTGTCCTGCCGACTTGCAACGCCTTTGTTGTGGTAATGAACGACAATCCGAGCATTCGGGGAATATTTCTTTAGGCAGTGCTTGATATACTGAACGACAACAAAATCCTTATAGAACGCGCCACCCGCAGAATTTGGGGTGACGTAAACCAAGTCTGGCTGGAATTCTTTTATCGCATTCTTAAAGCACTTCAACTGGGACAACAGATTGAAAATTTTCTTGACGCCGCCCTTGCCAATATCTTCAAGATTTTTGGCTAGCATCATATTTTCAAAACGGCAATCAAAAGACTCATTCACGATTTTTGAATCGTGAATATACTTGCCGACCATCGCAGCCCCGTGAACCGGAGGCGGCATATGCATAATGAAGAGAACTTTGGGTTTAGAATTTGGCATCCAAAACCTCCTTGTACCGGGCAAGCATATAGGAATTCTGTTTTCTTGTAAATTCCTCAATTTTCAACAAAGCAAAATCTTTGAGATATGGTTCCCAGTCATTAACACCGGCTGATTCAAAATAAGAATCAATCAATGTTCTATTTTTCTGCATTACATTTTCAAGAGATTCTTCTTTTTTCAGCAAGAACGAAGTCTGAAAAATATAGGTGAAAAGATCATGACCTAAGTGGCGCTCTCCCGCCATTTCCCAATCAATAATTTTAAGGACACCATCGCATTCCAGCATATTCCACGGGCAAAAATCGCCGTGCGAAAAACAGGTTCTCAAATCGTCTTGATTCGATCCGCTTGCATAATGGCAAGATGACAACTGCAAAAGGATTTTCAAGACAGATTCTTCGGCAACTTGGCCATGGATATGGTCGCCTTCTACACATTCCGTTTTGAGGAACACATATTCATCTGTAACTTTGCTATCAAACAATGCAGGCACCAAGCCAGAACCAGCCAACTTTTGATATACAAAGATTTCATTAGAGCTCAATTTTTTAGCATTCTCTTTAGAAGCTAGCTTTGCAAAAAAACGTTTGCCACGAGCATCTACACCCAAAATACTTTTCTTTTGGTCTGGACTCGGAGTTCCATAGTTTATTCCAAAAACAGAATCGGAACCAAGAAGGTTTTGCAAAAGCTGATAGTCTTCAACAACGGACGAGTCTACCTTACTGAAGCCACGAACTAAAGAACAATGCCTAAACAGCCACCAATAAAGCTTACCGACAAGTCCACAATAGCTGCCATACAAAGAATAGACGAACCGATTCTCTTTAACCAATCTAGGGAAGAAATATGACGTTGTTCTTGTTTTAAATCGATAGAAGATCATTCTAGCCCAGCAATTGTTTTTTTATAAATGAATAGGATTTATCTACAGTAGACGACCACAGCAACGACTCAGCTCGTTCATAAGCTCGTTCTTGTATAGATGAATAGAATTCAGCATCATTTGAAAGGCGTTCCATATTCTTGGCGATGTTGCAAACCACATCATCAATAGAACATTTTTGAGTTGATACAACGGTATCCGTCAAAGATTCACCTAGTATACTAGCAGGGCCTCCACAATCCAAACACACTACAGGCAAACCAAACGACAACGCTTCTAACACGACATTGCCACTGCTATCATGCAGACTCGGGAACACCATAGCACAAGCCGTTGAATAGAATTTCTTTAATTCTTCCTGTTTAATCCAAGGAATTATCTCTATGTTAAGATTATTCTCGTTCGCATACTGCCTGATGTATTTTTCCATTTCACCCTTACCAATCATCAGCATACGAGCATTAGAATGTGTCTTTGAAAATACTTTAAAGGACATCAAAGCTAGCTTAACACCTTTCCAATACGTAAAACGCCCAACAAATAAAAAGACATTTTTATTTCGAGGCTCATTGGAACGAAATACAGCATCAATCCCAATTTCGAGATTAACGAATGTTTTCGAAGCCCATTTGCCTAAACAATTCTTTGTATCGTTTGTTTTAGTCAGAATCAGGGAGGCTTTATTGAACGACTTGTGCAAAAGAGGATTTGCAAAAGCAAACTTATTAGCGGTACTTCGAAGCAATTCCTTTAAGCATTCCTTTTTTGAATATAAAGGCAATAATCCAGAAGGAGTAACTTCTCCACCACCAACAGGACCAATAACATAGGGGATGCACAACTTATATAATGCACTTGCATTTCTAAAAACGCCAAAAGTCAAGTGATGCGCAATGTCAAAATGTATTCTTCTATGAATGCCTAAAGCATATTTTGCAGCACCATATAGCCACCAAGCATAGTACAGGTTTACTGGAAGGCCATGATGCTTCGCCCATACAAATGGAGTTGGTAAATCATAATAGAAGAAATGGAGATTGGAGGGGCATATATTAGAATTCCAATACTGATCAATCACATCTTTATTATTACGCCTGGTCAGAACATAAACGTCCTTATCCGGATCTTTGACCATATTCAAAGCCCACTTCCAACCAACTCCGGGTTCAGAGCCTCGGAATGGTTCACAAGCATATGCAACAATTAGTACTTTCATCAAATATCTTCTATTTTGAAACGTTTCCCCATAACAGCAGTAATGGCTTTCATTGCAGCATCAATGCTTTCTTCCGGTTTTACAGTCGTATCAATCCATACGGCATTTTTTCTCGCATTACAAAATTCTTTTAGCACCTTTGTTTGGCGAGTCACTTCTTCTAGAGAAGTTTCAGGTTTGCGCGCATAGATTTTCTCAGGATCTCCACCTAAACATAGAATCAGATCGGGAGAAGGGACGAATAATTCTCCAAATTTTATAATCCACTTCGGTAATTTTATCCGAAACCTTCTTTGATCTAAATAATAGTCGTAATAATATCGATCAAAAATAAAGACCTTACATTCCGAATACACCTGTAGCCATACCTTTTTCATATATCCAAAGGTATAGTCTAACATATACCAGCCCCACCGCACAAGAGACACCACAAGTCCAGACTGTTTACCGGCATGTGGATCGCTAACGACCTTATTTTTTTCACCAGGGGCGGTCTTTTTTCTCTTACCCAATACTACGGCAATATCAGGAAGCCAATTTGGGCGCAAATGATTATAGATTACACCATTACCAAACTTTCCATTTAAAATTGGCGTAATGGAGTTGATAATAAAGCTCTTGCCACTACCATCCGAACCTTCTACAACGACAACACATTTCTTTGACATATCCCTTTCTCTCTTCGAATAAGAAATCCCACTATTTCCGATATTGCAGTAAGCTCATTAACAATTACAATATCAGGTTTACGTAATAGAATCGATGAATAATTATCATACACTAAAAACTTTAATCGACCTACTTGATCCCAAGATTTCAACTTCATCTTCAAACTTGTATTTTCACCAATAACCAAAAAACGATCTTTCCCCAAAAAGGTTTCAAAAAAACATCGCAAATGTTCTATAACTTTTGTATTATTCTCTGTTTTTAGACTAATAATAAGTCCTTTATATTGGATTCTGAATACTATTTCTTCAATACGAGTTTTGGCAAAACGGAAAAGGAAACTCAAACCATCTAATTTAAGATTATATACAAAAAGATTAATCAACACGGAATATCGTCTTTTCAGCAGTTCATTCTCACTGATTGCACCTTTCGCAAAATCTTGAATTGCGCAAACATTCTTTTTCCCAAAAATTGGAATAAATTCCTTAAGCTCTGAACTTTGTGCAAGAATGGGTTTAGAAAAGTTCATATACTTATTTTTTATAAACGCCCCATAAAGATAGCTTGCCAAGAGCATTGTCAATGCCTGATGGAAATCAGAGGGAACGTAGAACATATTATACTTTTGAGAAGAATCAAAAATCACTCTAGACGTTAAATACACTGCGCCATGCCAATCTTCATACGGATGAAAATCTAATTTAATAAATAGGTTTTCTTTATATCGAACAATAAATTCTTGAACTACAGTTCTCTTGGAAAATACAAGAATATCTAAATCGTCCATACACGCAAGGACTTTATGTATACGACGGAAACTAGATTCTGAAAGAACAAAATCAATATCACCCCCATCTCGCAAATGTCTAGGAAGTTCAAGATAATTTCTTAAAATAAGAAACTCAATATTATTCTTTTCAAAAAACTTAAATAGCGAAAGCAAGAAAGGTTCTAGATACTCATCTCTAAGACAATCCATAAAGATCCTCTATAATTTTTTTTGTCAAAAACTTCCAATTCAATTCGTTTTCAATCATCAGCTTAGCATGTTCCATCATTTGTTTATTATCAAAATCCCTTTCATAAATAGATTCAAACAAGCACAACTGTTTGGCTATTGTTTCTGGAGAAAGTTCATCAATAACAATCCCTGCATTATACTTTCTGACATAATCGCCCAAATTTGTAGCCTCAGTAATAAGCAAAGGTCTTGATGCCGCAGCAGCTTCAAGACAACTAGTCGGAATTCCATCCCATCTAGAAGGAGAAATTAACGCTGCACAGGAACCAATAAAGTTCCATTTTTGCTCATCAAATAAAGCTCCCTTAAATTCTACCGACGATAGCAAGCCTTCATCAGAAACCATTTTTTTTAATGCCGTTTCATCAGGACCACTACCAGCCAACCACAAAAGCGCTTTTCCACCGTGATTCCGATAAATAGCAAATCCTTTTACAAGGTCATCTAGGCCTTTTTGCTTGCACTCAAGCCTACCAAGATATCCAACAATTAATTGGGGTTTATCTTTAGAAGAAATAATTTCCTGATTACCAAATCCATTAGGAATGCAAGCGACCCGCTTAGAATTTTTTAAAATATACGCATTATTTTCTGAAACACAACCAATGATATGTGTCGCTTCAATCTCATTCAAAATCTTTTTATCAAACAAGAAAAAAAACAATCTTTTTTTTAACGACAACTTCATTGCCGCATCAACATACTGTCCGTGTGGAGTCAAGAAAATATGGGTTCTATTATTTTTTTTCAAGTCCCTTATCAATCTCAAAAACCATGGTGTAAAAACAGAATGAAAATGGAAAACACTATTTTTGTCACTTTGACAAAGCAAGAATTCTAAAAGTCCTTTAGGATATCGGAACAATCCAACTCGTTTATACAGTTTGTATTTATAACAGGGATGATGTCTTATTTCAGTATTATTAGCAACACCAACTACAGTAACATCGTATCCCATTTTAGTCTGTTCCGTAGCAACAGAATCAACAACCTTATTCACCCCATTCATTGTATTGGGGTTCGCTTTACCTGGTAATATATGGAAAATTTTAGCCATAGTATTTAGAAATAATGTTATTCATCCATTTGAGAAAACAACCGTTCTATACAATCATGAAAAGATTCTTTCATAGCATTTTTTCTTAATCGCAAGGGAGATGTGACTGGAGATACTTTTTTAAAAGCATTCTCTAAAGCAATTTCATACGCATCCTGATCATATGGATCAATGATATTTCCATTAACATTTTCTTCAATTAAGCAATTACTACCAGCAAGATTACTTACAAGTGCATAGCACCCTCCCAACAAGGCCTCATTTGTCACAGCACCAAAAGCCTCTTGCCAACTCGATAACGTAAATACTTGGGCAACATTATACCAAGCATAAAGGTCATCTCCTTCTAACCGACCTGTAAAAATTATATTACTACATCCTTCTGCTTCTTTTTGAAGATTTGTTTTTTCTACGCCATCTCCCACAATAACAAATACACAATCCGTCTTTTTAATTTTTTTGAAAGCCTTTATTACAAAAGCAACATTTTTTAAAGCTACAAGACGCCCCACAAATAACAAGACTTTTTTCGTTTCCAAACCATAAGCATTTACATATTGCTGACTAATCGGCAACAATCTCTGCAAACGCTGCCGAGCAATATCATCATCCGATATAATAGGCATATAAATGCCCTTCCCATATTTTTTTTGAAAAAAATCAACCACACGAGGTTCAACATTGATAACATTGTCAATAAAAGGCATTAACAATCGAGTCGCCCAAACATGTTTCCAAGAAAATTGGTTTCCATCTGCAACCATATTATAACTATCATCAACAATACTTAAAATTCGGTACTTTTTAAACGTCAAATATTTGAAAAGAACAACGATTAAAGTTGCAATATTAAATTCAGAGCACACAACAATTTCTGGTTTAAAGGACATCAATTGTTGAAAGATTCCTTTCACCCAAAAAAAGAAACCTTTTTTTTGTTCGATATAAGTCGGATTAAAATTTATTTTTTCTTCAAGATTAGAGTATAAGCTATGCCTATAAAAGCAAATACGCATATCAAAGAAATCATTAAATTTATTAAAAAAATCTACTCGATAAGGAGCTAAACCCGTATGGAATATTAAAAGTTTTTTCATTCGACATCAATCCTTTGTGCACACCAATCCACATTTTCTTTCAAAATTTTACCTACACCACCAATAATCACATTGTTAGGATATTCATTTTTCGTTACGATAGCACCCGTTGCAACGATTGAATTATTTCCAACATTTGCCCCCTTAAGGATTTTAACATCGTGTCCAATCCACACATGATCACCAATGTTTATATCCAAAGATGGATTAATCCTATTCCTAGAAACCGCATCAAGGATGCTATGAGAATCTCCAACGCGAAATTCGATTTGATCTGAGAACAAACAATCTTCACCAACATGAATCTTTTTACCTTCTATTACCGCAAAATCCGTTTTCCCAGTAATTGTAATATGTTGATCCAAAACAATCTCTCCCCCAACATTCGCAATATAAAAAGTAGTTTTATTAATATTCGAATCTTTGCCAATTTTGATTTTGCAGTTGTCCCCACTAATAATAATAGAACAATGATTTATTCGTGTTAATCCGGGTTCAATTTCAATAGAGTTGTTATTCCCTATTATTTTAATTCTATTGTTACCAGCAAATACACCATTCCATCTTATGGTATTTCCGAGACCTTTTGCCCTTATTTTATTCCGCTTTATAAGACGATAAAAGAAAGACAGAAACATACCATACTTAAGAATTAATTCCTTCTTACTCATTTTCATTCTTTTACCTTACCCAAAAGGCTCCACAATTGTGGGCAAATGCAGTGTAAATATGTTGTTAAAAAATGAAATGCAGCCTGGCCAATTCCAAAGAATTTAGATTCCAAATGAAATATTTCATGTGGTGGCTGACCATTGGGACGATGCAAAGCCTTCCATCGATTCCGCAAAGGAACCTTGGGGTTACACCAAGTACTTAATGTGGGGTGTTCATCGCATGCGCCAAGATGTTCGCCAATCTGATAGATGGCAATACCTTTTTTTGTTGCTGTATATCCATAATCAGTATCGCCACCAGAATGTCTATAATAAAAATCTAAATTGCCAATACAACCATATACATATTTTGGAACAATAACAATATTACCGTTAAATGTAACACATTTTTCATCAAAGCCACTCACCTTATGATAATTTCTTGAAACAACACCACCGCCATACGTTGTATGCGATTTATCTAAAGACTCCGTAGCTCCAACAATAATAGCCTTATTTTCATACTTTAGCGATGTTTTCAACAACTTTATAATAGCCCCATCATAAAGAAATGTATCATCATTAAGCCAAAAATAAAAATCATAATCTTTTGTTTTGGAAGCAACATCCCAAGCAGTCCACATACCACGATTCCAAAAGAGATTTCCATCACCATTAATTATATTCACTTGCGGGAATAGCTCTTTAACCGTTTCAGGAGTACCGTCAGTACACCCATCATTCGTTAGATAAACGTCTAAAAGGCACTCTTGAGGCAATTCTTGTTTAAAAAGATTACTCAAACACTGCAAAGTTTTTTCTTTGCGATTAAAAACAGTAAGGAGAACAGCAATGGATTTCATAGTTAAAATAACTCCTAAGCTATAGTCTAAGTTAAAAAATAAAATCTAGAATCTGTTTGATCAACTCGAATTAATGGAAATACCAAAAACAACGGGAAATTCATAAAAGCTTCACCTTGTAACAACAACGCCAACAAAAGCAACATACATACTTTTTTCTTTTTCTCTAAAGAATAATTAGTTCTGAAAAAAACGAAACAAAAAGCAACCATATAAAGTCCCCCCCATTTAGCAATCTGATCCGTAAAACCATTTCCCATTGCTGCAACATCACCTCTTTTAAACATATCTACCAAATATGGATGATCTGCCAACCTTGTTCTTTCATGAAGTCCATTTCCAATCAAGGGATGTTTTTGTATATAATGCAAATCAAACATCAGCGAACCTACTCTAGTTGAACTAAATTCACCAATTTTTTGTTCGGAAGCTTCCTCATTTTGATGCTCTATTTTCTGAGACAAAAACTCTGCATTTTGATATATGTAAGCACCTCCAATTACTACAATAGGCAATAATAGATATCTCAAACGGGATTTCATTGAAAATAAAAGGTATACAATTATCAGCATTCCAAAACAGACATACGCTCCAGAGCTTTGCGTCGAAAGCAAAGTCAAAAGAATAACTATACATTTCTTTTTGTTAAACTTATATAACGCTTCAAGGTCATTAAAAAAAAGCAACAAAGTAAAAACAATATAACCACCCATCGCCCCAGGTTCCCAAAAAAAACCACAATTTCTTACAATATCAGCAGTTTGTCGATAAGAATAAACCAATATTGTTTTTCCCAATTTCCATTCTAGACCTGGAATACCATGTCCAGTTGTAAATTGAAATACCCAAAGAGGCAAAGAAATTAAAGAAAGATAGTACATCGCATTAAAAAGAGTTCCTCGAAAACGTTCTCCAAATAAAGCAAGGAAAAAAAATCCAACAAACAACTTTGCTAGATGATTTATCAAACCAGGAAGTGTATTCCACCCAAAAGTAATGTACTGCAAAACGAACAAAAACACATACGCTAATGAAAGTACTTTTACTCCTTCAACCAACGATGGATCAATAATTTTTTCGTAATTTCGATTCAAAGACAATCTAAAACAGAAAAGCGCTACTAATAGCACATATATATATGGAGGAACATATGCAGATACAAAAACATTACCGCACAACGACAACAAGAAGATCATTAGCAAACAATCTTTTTTCGTCACATTGTAGTAAATTGGATTTTCCATCTTAGAGAATGCTTTTATAAGTAGATATTAAATCTGAAACGATTCTTTGCGGATTATGCCGTTTCTTCGCCAAATCCAACCCAAGCAATCGTTTTTCTTCACAATAATTTTCATTAATTGCAAATTGTTTAAGATGATAAGCTAGTTCATACGGAGCATTAGCAGGAACTAAAATTCCTGCGTTACCCGAGTCTAAAATAGTCGATAAGCCCCCAACATTGCATGCAACTACAGGCAATCCAAGTAATTGAGCCTCACACACACTATTGGGACTATTGTCGATATATGATGGATGCACATATACAGAGCATTCCATCATATTCGAAACAATTTCTTGAGAGGTTTGAACCCCCAAATAACAAATTCCAACAGTCTCCGATTTAACTGACGAACAACGCTCAAAAAACTTAACCATTTTCGATTGTTTTGATATACCAACAACCCGCCATTCAAAATTTATAGATGTTTCTTCTTTTAAAATTTTAGCGGTTTTTAATATTAAGTCTAAACCCTTGTAAATTGTTTCACTGATGGTTGATACCATAATCAGTTTTTCTTTTTTTTCACGTTTCCATATTCCTGCATTTTCATAAAACTCGGGGCGCAATGCTTCATTGACTTTAAAATATAGAGATTTCGGAGATAGTAACTGAGATACTTGAAAATCCCACTCTGTTCGCCCCATGCAATATTGAACTCTCTTAAATAAAGAGCGTTCTCTTTTCCCTCTTTCACTAATGCTTTTCTTTGCAAAAATATATCCATTTCTTATAAACCATTCCCTAATAGATGGAGGCCATATAAAAGAGTTTGCATTAAAGTCAACCGGCCAAAAGGCATTATCATAAGGAGCCAGTAGCCCTTGCAGATGAACAATTACAGGGACATCAGTTTTTCCCAAAATTGGCGCAAAATCATTTTCCATACCAAATAAATGGATAACGTCAGGCTGAAAATCCTTTATAACATTCCTTAACTCTGCGACAAAACAATTTTGGTCAAATTTTTTATAACCGCCATAATAATACAGCAATTTGTCAAAAAAACTTTTTGAATGTTTATAAATAGGATAATATATAGTGCGCCCATCCCTAATAACATCTTCTTTACAGGAAGATGGATAGGCCACACCAAGTTCTATATCTGCAGAATTTTCTTTCAGTATTTTTTGCAAAGATGCAATCCAGCCACTTCCATAATAACCACCAGTACCCTTATTTTTCTTATACAAACCTGGTGTTGGGGACAACCATAAAACTTTCATAACAAAGACCTCTACTTACACAATTCTTTCAGCCAATTTATCCCAATAATTATCTTTAAAATATGCTGGATTTTTACGGACTTCTTCAGTACTCTGCAAAATTGCAGATGCCTTCATATAGGCATCATCCAAAGATTCTGCGAATTGGACGTTCTTTCCAAATTTTTCTGGCGGGAACCATCTAACACCACTACTCAATTTGTGGTCAGCCGAATTAATAACAACTACTGGAGTATTTGCAATTGCAGAGAAAATGGTGCCGTGATAACGATCAGTAATAACAACTTTGTAACTTGCAATTTTTTCAATAGTTTCATTGATCAGTTTATCCCTATTTTTTCTCATTGTAGATTCTGAAATTTTTAGAGTCGTATCAATTTTTTCTTTTCGAATACTCCCGAAGCGATTCATCAAAGCATCTATATCTTCCACAGAATAAAAAGCTTCGATATCGTCTCGCATACAAAAAAGGACTCCTTCCCTCTTTACCGCATATGTCCTCGTGCCAACCAGACTTGTTACAATATCTGGATAAAGCATCAATCGAGTCGTTCCAAAAAGCTGTTTCGCATTTTCATAGGAAACTTCATCACGGCACAGAATGGTAAGATTTTTCTTGTTCCCAAAAATTCCAGCCACACGTTGCTTAACAACAGGAGTATAGAAATTAATAGTTTGCGGAAGAATAATAAACTGATTATTCCAATGTTGCAACAGAAAGTCAAAGGAAAACCAGCCGCCGTGATGATCAACAAAAAAATACCCGCTATGTCCAATAAATATGTCCTTTTTTCGAACAGTCAACTTCAAAACAATAAAAGCCCAAAAAGTATAATTAAAAAGTAACGACTTTTTTCCATTCGAAAAGGGGTAGCATAGATGCGGAAATTCAAAAAGTCTGTAAGTAACAAAATTTTCCTTAATCCAATTCTCAGTACACATCAACTGCGCCTGATCCCCTAAATTAGGATGCGTAGGGATACTAAATAGCAAGACCTTTCTCTTAAAAGAAAAAAAAGCACGAAAAAAATATGATATTAGATTGATAAAATTGAATTTTTCAGAAAACATATACACTACCTTAACTAATACTTTACAATTTTCTTAATAAAACGAATTCCCTTTTCACCAATTAGCGACGAAACAGCCTGTTTTAGGTTTTCCGTAGGTTGTTGAACTTTATTTGCTTTCAACAAAGCATCCATCGCAGCAACCTCATTTTCTTCCTTTGTAAAGACTTCTAAAACAATCGGTTTATCACTTCTAGAGATGAAATCTTTTTTCACATTATTAAATTCATCCTTAGTCAATGCAGACAAATATCTAAATCCGCAGTTTTCAGCCCAGCCCTTAGCATTTCCGTTATGTCCATTTGCAGAAATAAAATCATCTACATGAACATCATCAATCCAATTACGAGTCATTATTTTAAATTCGGCGCCACCACCATTGTTAATTAGAAGAATGCGTAGATTATTCTTTAAATGACGAATTCCAAGAGCATTCATATCATAGAAAAAAGCTAAATCCCCAGTCACAATGAAACATAATTCATCTGTATTCATACTTTCGCCAAATAACATTGAATTACATCCATCTATACCGAACGCGGCAACATTTCCATATCCTTGAATAGATTCGTGTAATGGAAAATAGCTCCAACTACGAAGACTATTTAAAATAGCAAAATTCATAATGCTATTATGAGGAATCAGCTTATGCAATTGTTGTGCAGCATAACAATTAGATAGCGGAAGCTCGATATCATAGTTCATTGAAGCGTTCAAAGAAGACCATTCATAATAATAAGAATGCTCAGTTTCTTTAGATTTCAAGAAATGCTCAAAAAAGAAATAATCAGGACACTCAAAAATCTTAGTCAAATGACAATAGGTATCTACAAACGCACCATCTTCAGAGACTCTCCAATGCTCAGCATCACCAATTCCGTTTAAAGCAGCATAAATAGAATAGTCACCAGTTTGGCCCCCAATAGTAATCAAAACATCAGGCTTTAGTTGCTTGAAGCCTCCGCAAGATACAAGCAAATTGGCTTGAACACTATACTTTCCGTGGTAATTCGATAAATGATTTACATAAACAACAGCATTATGATTATCACAGAATAAATCAATTGCTTTGCGTTGCCTCTCAGTAAATGGTCGATGCTCTCCAACCACTATGAGAATTTTCTTGCCTTCTAAATTGGCGTCAGACCACTCATCCCAAGCCATGTAGCGAGTCAATGGGCGAATTTTGGGAAGTTCAATATTTTCAAATTGACCTTGCAACGCATCTACAATACGAATATTAAGCTGAATTGGACCAGGGCATCTATGCGTAGTTTCAAGAATAGCTTCCTTTGCGTTATGATAAACCTGCATTCGAGTATTATCATCCGTTACAGGAGGTAAATCAAATGTTGCCTTCACCGCATCTCTAGGTAAAGAACATTGATCCGGAGCCTGCATATACTCCTGATATTGAAAGCGTTCTAATTTTGCTGTAGTTATGGCCAAAATAGGTGTATGCTTATAGAATGCTTCTGTCAATCCAGGAACATAATTTCGAGTTGCCTGAGCACTCGTACAGGAAGTCGCTATAATCTCTCCCGTTTGCAAATACAGACCTATCGCAAAATACATCGCACTACGTTCATCAGGAATCGAATAGCAAATAAAGAACGGATCGTCTTGAACAGCCTGAGAAATAGGAATGTTTGTACCACCAGGGCTAACGACAATATGCCTGATATTGTACAATTTAAGAAGAGCAATGACTATTCGAACGTTTTCTTGAATTGTGTACATAATAAGCTATTTTTCCTTGTCAATTGTTCCTGAGCCGCCTGTTATAAAGAAAGTTTCTCCAATAATTTTTTTCGTTTCTATTTTCTTAAAATTTTCGATTTAATACCATTTTGAATAGCAATCCTTTCATTTTTCGAAAGACCTAAGAAGAAAGATAAAAAACTAGCAACAAGCACACAGACTATAGCATTAACGAAAAAACGAAAAATTGTTTGGTCCATCAATTGCGTTATAAGCAAGGGTAACGGTATCGCAAATATCGTAACCAAAGAAATTCGGAAAAACACATTTCGAACATATAAAGTCGGAGGAAATCCAAGCATTTGTTTCATCAAAAACAATCGAACAACATCAACTATCAAATACAAAAAAGCAAGAATAACATAGCATGATTCAACAGGAAATTCTAAATAAAAAGCCAGCCAAGATAAGGGGAAAGCCAAACAAGTTACAGAAGTTATTTTCAAAACATATTTTTTTATTTTTCCTGTCGCCATGCAGGCTGTATAACCAGTATTCCCCAATACATCAAGTATAGAGCAAATTATGGTAAGTCTAAAGAACGCAACAGTATGTTCAGGAACAACATTTAACCAAAGTTTAAGAACAGTTGGTGTTTCAAAAATAAATGGTAACGCGAAAATCAAAAAAAGCAAATATGAAAACCTCGAGCCCCTACAAATAAGCTTGTTCATTTCAGCAAACTTTCCCGCAGCATAATTCTTAGTTATTTGGGGATTGATTGCTGTTGTAAAGTCATAAACAAATTTTTTTATAGCGGTTTCCATTTGAACAGCAATACCTCGTGCAGCATTTGAAGCAACCCCAAAGAAAACATTTATAAGAATATTGACTCCTTGAGTATTAAATATAAAAGCGCAATTAGTAAAAAAGCTCCAGCCTGCAAAACCAGTCATTTCATGCACAAGCTCTTTGTCATAGCAGAACTTATATCTCGTTTCTGAAAAATTCCGATGACAATAAATTCCATAAATCAATCGAATAATTACCGAAATCAGTACAAGCAAAACAGCATACGTAACTAATTTATCCCATGAAGATATGTACAAAAAATAAGCAACAAGCAATTTCAATACAGCTTCTAAAACTCCAATGTAAGCAAAAGCTTTCATCTTTTCATGGGCAATAATCGCTGCATTATAAGGGACACTAACAAGATTAACAACAAAAGCAATTAATGAACACTGCAAAACCCAAACGGCAGCAATAAGACGTCCATCAGGAATATTTGCTTTATAATTCAAGAACCATAATCCAGCAATTTCACCTAATATAAAAACAACAACACCAATTACTATTTGGATATTTACGCTTGTTGAAAAAATTCGATTAAGCTTTTCTCCGCCTCCTTTACCAAGTTCAAATGTCAAGAACCTACTAATAGAGGAAGACAACGCTCCAGAAATAACAGAGAACATTGCCACAAAGCCACCAACAACATTGTATGTACCGAAATTTTCAACACCAAGAGCATTCAGAACCACCCTACTTGTAAAAAGAGAAACAGCCATCACAAACATTGTGCGCACATAAAGCAACAATGTATTTTTCGCAATTCTCTTGTTATTTTCTTGTTCTGTAGCCATGATTTACATTAAGCGGTCAATATCAGCGCTTGCCAACCTATACTCAGTTACCAACCATTTGCAACGTTCACAATTTCGCAAGCCGTTGGATTTACAAAAAAGGAGTTTCCCGAACAAGTCGGGAATGACAAATAAGGCGGTTGCCTTGACTAAAATATTTCGTTCAAAAGCAACCACCATTCCCTCTTACTTCACCAAGCCCTTTTCGAGGTATTCGGCCAGGTTCGTGCGGGTCACGCTTGCAACGTGGTCGGCGGCAACTTTCTGCATATCGTGGTGGACCATGATCTGCACAAGTTGTTCGAAAGACGTTGTCTGCGGATTCCAGCCGAGTTCGGCCTTTGCCTTGGTCGGGTCGCCCCAGAGGTTCACCACGTCGGTCGGGCGGTAGAAATCTTCAGAGACGGCGACGACGGTCTTGCCGGTGGCAACATCGATGCCCTTTTCGTTCACGCCTTCGCCTTCCCAGCGGAGTTCAATGCCTGCGTGGTGGAAAGCGAGGGTTGCAAATTCACGGACGGTGTGCTGGACACCGGTTGCAATCACAAAGTCTTCGGGCTTGTCGTGCTGCAAAATAAGCCACATGCATTCCACGTAGTCCTTGGCGTAGCCCCAGTCGCGAAGGCTGTCGAGGTTGCCGAGGTACAGGCAATCCTGCTTACCCTGGGCAATGCGGGCGGCGGCGAGCGTGATCTTGCGGGTCACGAAGGTTTCGCCACGACGTTCGGATTCATGGTTAAAGAGAATGCCGGAGCAGCAGAACATGTTGTAAGCTTCGCGGTATTCCTTGATGATCCAGAAACCATAGAGCTTGGCCACGGCGTACGGGCTGTACGGGTGAAACGGAGTGTTCTCGTTCTGCGGAACTTCTTCGACCTTTCCGTAGAGTTCGCTTGTGCTGGCCTGATAAATACGGCAGGTCTTTTCGAGGTGGTTGGTACGCACAGCTTCAAGCACTCGGAGAACGCCAGTAGCATCAACGTCGGCGGTGAATTCCGGGGAGTCAAACGAAACCTGCACATGGCTCTGGGCCGCGAGGTTATAGATTTCAGTCGGCTGGACCTTGCCCACGACCTTCACGAGGCTCATGGAGTCGCCCATGTCGGCGTAGTGCAGGTGGAAATTCGGCTTGCCTTCAAGGTGTGCAATGCGTTCGCGGTAGTCCACCGAAGAGCGGCGGATGATACCGTGGACTTCATAGCCCTTGGAGAGGAGGAATTCAGAAAGATAGGAGCCGTCCTGACCGGTGACGCCTGTGATGAGTGCTACGTTACGCTTATCCATTGAGGGATTCCTTGTACCAGTTGAAGAGTTTCTGTACGCCTTCGTCGATTTCGACCTTGTGAGTCCAGCCGAGGCTGTGGAGCTTGCTCACGTCAATGAGCTTGCGCGGGGTGCCATCGGGCTTGCTTGCATCGAACACGACTTCGCCTTCGAAGCCGACCGCCTTCACGACGAGTTCGCTGAGTTCACGGATGGTGAGTTCCTTGCCCGTACCCACGTTGATGTGGCAATTGCGGATTTCACCGAGCTTCGGGATGGCGCCGCCACGGCCAGCGCTGTGGTTACGGTCTACAGCGCCATCGACGCTTGCGCCGTAATGCACGCTAGAATACTTTTCAATACCGATAATGTCGCTGAAGTTCACGTTCAAGAGCACATGAACGGAGGCGTCAGCCATGTCTTCGCTCCATAGGAATTCACGGAGCGGCTTGCCGGTGCCCCAGAGGGTCACCTTGTTGTTCTCGATGCCGTACTTGGCGAGAACCTTCAAAATTTCATCCTGCGAGGCGTTTCCGTTGATGCCTTCGACCGGGCGCTTGTCCATGTCGACCTTGATGCTGTTCCAGTCGTTGTCGTGGATGAGCTTCGCCAGATAAATCTTGCGCATCATGGCGGGCATCACGTGGCTGTTTTCCAGGTGGAAGTTGTCGTTCGGACCGTAAAGGTTCGTCGGCATCACAGCGAGGTAGTTGGTGCCGTATTGCAGGTTATAGCTTTCGCACATCTTGAGGCCCGCGATCTTTGCGATGGCGTATTCCTCGTTAGTGTACTCGAGTTCGCTCGTGAGGAGGGCGTCCTCCTTCATTGGCTGCGGGGCGTTTTTCGGATAAATGCAGGTAGAGCCGAGGAACAAGAATTTCTTTACGTTGTGGGCGTAGGCTTCGCTGAACACATTGCACTGGATTTTCATGTTCATCATCATGAAGTCTGCACGGTAGAGCGAGTTTGCCATAATGCCGCCAACGAAAGCCGCAGCAAGGACTACGGCATCGGGGCGTTCTTCGTCAAAGAACTTTTTGACGGCATACTGGTCCGTGAGGTCGAGTTCCTTATGGGTACGTCCGACAAGGTTATTGTACCCGCGGGACTTGAGGTTGTTCCAAATAGCAGAACCGACCAACCCATGGTGGCCAGCTACATAGATCTTTGAGTTTTTATCAAGCATTGTTAGTGAATCCAAAAGTTAGCTTGACCCACAAAAAACATAATTGCAAGCCAATCTAAACAAATTGAAAAATAGAATTTAAGAAGAATATAACAATTATATGCAATTGTTACAAGTGAAGAAGTTTAAATTTGTTTACTTTTTATACTAACAATGTAGGGATATATTACTTAATCCGAATCAGCTGGACGTCCTTGATCCAGAACGTTCTTTCGCGACTGCCCAAATTCAAGTCCAAACGGGCATACGGGTCTGTTTCCGCAGGCGAAAATTCTATTTCAAACGACTTACCGGAAGTCGAAACCTTGACGTGTTCCTGGAACCCATTCGTTTCACCATTGTAGATGGAATTACCCAAACGCGCCGTCATTTCACCTTCGACATCAGACCAGATTGTGAAAACAAACTTGTACGTATAACCAACGATTACAGGGATATTTTCGTGCAGCAACTGCACACTATAAGAGAAATTCCCGCCCTTGGTTACATGCACCTTCATCACATTAGAATTTTTCTCTTTGACAATCGCCGTATCGGCAGCCCCATTGAACTGCTTGTGGAAAATCCAGTTCTTTCCACCCTCGCTAAAGTTTCCATTAGAAATCAGGTTCTTGTTCTTCTGCCCTGCAATTGCGGTCCAGACATCGTCGACAAAGCCATCATAATCCTTGCCATCAGCCGCCGTATAGCTATAGCGCATCGCCTGGAAACTCGGCAAGAATCGTTCATTCAGAGAATTCCAAAGGTCCTTATTTTCGGTCTTGCTGAAACGGATAACACCGTCCTCGCCCACCTTTGCAGAAGCAAGGTCAAGTCCATCGACAAAGCGGTGCACGCGGAAAATCACAGACAAATTTGCCGCAGAATCTTGAACTTCAATTTGCGACTGGTTGTACAGCAGCTTAAACACCTGGAAATTGTTCAGCTCATAGACAAATGGGATTTCCTTGCCATTCTGACGGATGCGACCGTAAATCGAGTTTACCGACTTCTTTTTGCCAACTTCAAAGCCGACACCGATTTCCTTAAGGAACCCGTCATTCTTCAAATCGATATTATAGAAGGCATCCTTGACAAACTCGCCATCCGTGAACGAAATGGGGAGCACTGCCGCCGGATCATCTTCATACGGCCAGAGCAACAGTCCATCTTCCTGATTGACAGAAACGCCCACATAGAAGCTGCAGAAAGAACGGACTTCGGTAAGCGTGAGCTGGAACGTATCGATGACGACCTTTTCATCCTTCGCTGCAGCCTTGGCAAGCGAAACCGGCTTTGCATCAGAATAGTCGATGGAGAAATCTGCGGTAAGACCGATGTTCTGCGCAATCTCCGGATTTCCAATTTCAATACCGGCCGTAGAATCGGATTCAGAACATCCGACCGCCCACAATGCCACAAGCACGCAACCGATTATTGAACTCAAAGAACGCATCATACTCCTCGGGTTAGAGGGTACAGCTGGATATTGATTTGCACAACATCCTCACCTTCCCCAGCCTTTGCTGAGAAATCTAGTAGTTCTTTGCGCATCAGTTGCAAATGTTTTTTCAAATTGGGGAAATCTTCGCGTTTTATGCTGAAAGTCAGGGCAGAAACGTCCCTTTGCGGGCCCGGAAGCGCCGAAAGCATGTCTGCCGAGAGCTTGAGCATCTGCAGATGGTACATCTTGACCATCAAATCCTGGACTTCGTCGTCAGTAGTAATCAGGGGGTCGCGCTGGCGGTAACCGTTCGCGGTCTTTACCAGGAGTCCCAGTTCCACGAGAAGTTTAAGAGATTCCGTCACCTGGGCAGGCGTAATGAGACCGCCGAGGCGCTTGGAAATCCAGTCGGGAATCGGGCGAAAATCCTTGAGCGCCACCATCTCGAGAATCGCGGAGTGGTGCCATTCGCGGAAAATACGGAACTGAGCCGCATCCATCTTGTGCAGCTTGGAGCGCGGGCTCGCCTTCAAAAGCTGGGCATAGTAAACCTGCTTATCCGCATCCGTCTGGGCCTGATTGAAGAAAACAAGACTTTCGAAATATGCAGCACGCTGGCCATCCAAGCCGAGACCATGGATGAGCTTCACCACCGTGTTCTTTGTAATATTTCGCTTTCCGTCAATCGTGAGCTTGAGATGGGCGTGACTCGAAAGCCCTGCCTTCTCCGCGAAGAAACGGAGGCTAAAAGCCGGAACCGTCTTCTTCTTGAACTCATAGTAGTCCCGCAAATACACACGGTAGTTCGTGTATTGCAGAACATCAGGTTCAACTATGCGATTTTCTCCTGTTTCCATATTCTAAAAATAGAAGTCTTCCGCCACAAAATCAAAGAATAAAAAGCTTTTATCGTTTACCCAAGTAACCATGGGGGTATTCAGCAAAAATCTTTTGCGAGGAGCGAAAAGCGAATGTGGTCTTCAAAATGATCGTGGATTCGTTCGTACTCGCGGCAGAGACCTTCTTCCTGGAATCCGGCACGGCGGGCGACAGCAACACTCTTCGGATTGTTGACCGAAGATGTAAGTTCAAGGCGGTTCAGCCCCATCGCAAACGCCTCGCCCGCCACAAGCAAAAGAGCTTCGGTCGCAAGTCCGCGACCACAAAAGTCTTGACTGAGCCAATAGCTCACAGTTGCCGAGCGATTTTTCCACTGCACCCAGCCAAGCATAATGCAGCCCGCGATTTTCAAGCCGTCACTCGCACTCGCGCCCTTCTCGAAAATGCCCCAGCAGGCGCCATTAGCCATCTGCGCCAGCAAGTCCCAAGCATCTATTTTCGCAGAAACATCTTCGGGAGTGCGACATTCTTCGCTTGGCCACGGCAAGTGCTCCGACAAGAACTCGCGAGAGCCTTCAATCAGCTCGAACAGCGGCTGCACGTCCGCCTCGCCAAGCGGGCGCAACACAACGCGCTCGCCTTCAACCTCTTGCAGTGAGAATTCGCAAAGTTCATCATCTAAAAAATCGCTCATTATGACCTTTTGCAAAAAACAATCAACCCCAAGAGTACATAATTACAACGTCATTCTGAGCCATCCATGGCGAAGAATCCAGTTATATCAAGAAATTATGGATCCTCCTCCCGTTGGTCGAGGATGACATTATTGAAAAAAAACGAAAAACCCGATAGCGAACTACCGGGTTTTTCAGTGCGGATGAAAGGACTTGAACCTTCATGCCCTTGCGAGCACTAGAACCTGAATCTAGCGTGTCTACCAGTTCCACCACATCCGCGTGGTGCACCAAATTTTGAAAAAAAACACCCTTTTGTCAAGGGGAGGTTCATAAATAAGGCTATTTGGCGCTTATTTGCGGATGGCGTCGCGGATCCATTCCATCCGCTTGCCCTTCCAATAGCTCCAGTCGTGCTCGCCTTCCGGGTCGAACCGGAGTTCGCAGTCCACCTGAACAGCCTTGCAAAATTCCGTAATCCACGGCACCGTCTGGTCAGACGGGTAAAGTCTGTCTTTGCCCCCCTGCAAAAAACGGAAACGCCCGACATGCATTTTCTTCGGCGCCGCAAGTTCCAACGGTCCACCCAAGAATGCTCCAAACGAACTCACGAGCAAGCGGTCTTCCACAGCACGACGACCTTCGAGCGAATAAACCAAGACCCCCAGCGAGCCGTCCGAAACGCCCACCAGCGAAACACGCTCCACCGGAGCTCCGCGCTTTGCAGCCACAGAATCAAGCACCGCATCAACAGCAGCAATCGCCGCCTTCGTAACCCAATGATTCTCGCGACAAGCCGATACGCTCACCACAATTTTTTCAGGATAAAGCTCCGCAAAGTCAGCCCCAGCAACAAGCCCTTTCGCACAGTTACCACTACTCATGCCACCATGAAACCACACAACGACCGACGCTTTCTTTAATTTTTTCGGCCACCAAATTCCCGCCGGACTCTGGAACGACGAACCCGCACCAAGCACATCAATCAAAAGCGAATCCGGCGCATTAGGAGTAATCGCATTCGGCGCAGCAAACGCCTGCACACCGGCAAGCAGCAACACCAACAACGAGGCAACTAAACCAAATCGCATCATTCCGCGCCACTCGGCAAATCCTGAAATTTCAACTGACGCGGCTTATGCACCAGCGCCACAAAAATGAGGATAATCCCCATAATCAGCATAAAGCCCACTACGCATGCCCCAACAAAGCACCAATAAAATTGGTAATCTGCCGACAGGTCATCCCAGCTGAGTTCGCCATTTTTCGAAGCCATCGACTTCACGATAAACTTGTCGCCCACACGTGACGCATAAATTTCCAACGGGATTTCGCTCGCGTTCATCGCCGAGAAATCGAACCATTCCGCCATGTCGTCCAAAAGATCATCGTCTGCATAAAGCACGAACGTGCATTTTGTATCGCCATTGATCTGGAAATAAGTCTTGTCGAAAAACGGCAAGTTTGAACCGCCGAACAAGCTCGGAATAGCGGCGTAGCTCACCTTGCCATAAAACAAGCTTTCTTCGACAAAGAAGCTTTTCGCAAGCGGATAGATATACCAAGAAACCCAACTAGCAAGGAATATCAGCAGGAAACCAAAATTGATAAAGGCAACTTTACGAACACGGAAAATAGACATTGCAATCCTTACTGTTTAGACTTGAATATAAAGAAGAACGTGGCGAGCAAAAGCACGAGCGACAAGAAATAGAACGCCAGCGGGATCTTTGCCGACAAGGAAATCTCTTTCACGTTTTCCATCTGGAAAAAGTGGAGCAGTTCGTCACTTGCGCTGAGAGTTTTGTCATTATTAAACTGGTTCCAGGCATCGAACAAATCCAGATTTTTCTGGAACAGCGATTCCACGCGCTTATTAAAAGCCTCCGGCAACACAAGCCCATCCGGGAGCACCGCATACCCAGCCCTTGCAGAATCCAATTTGCGCACCAGAGCCAAATCGACATCCGAAGGACCCATTTCCATCAGGCGGTAAACATTCTCCAGTTCATCGATCCACGCCGAGCGTTCCGAAAGGTAGCGATGCAAGCAAGAAACCTTTGCCAAGACACTCGACTTGAAATGCGATACCGAGGAAGCCGGAGGCGTCGAAAAGCCAGTCTGTTCCAATTTCTGGATCCCCGCATCAAATGAGAGCGCTACTTCGCGGAGCGTCATCATCTGCGCAAGCACCACCGCCGAATCCACCTCGTAACCGCTACGGTCACGTTCCATCGAACGCA
>Ga0256407_10003400_pt1 | contig 28421 bp, 18 predicted proteins | sample RumenRJG_04DNA_FD_193489 | JGI IMG/M metagenome (GOLD analysis project Ga0256407, IMG submission 193489) | Bovine rumen microbial communities from Lethbridge, Alberta, Canada - RJG_04 | ecosystem: Host-associated > Mammals > Digestive system > Stomach > Rumen | place: Canada: Alberta...
TGCACAGCAGCGGCGTACCTGACGGGGTGGATGGGTATTGGTGTAGTGGCCGGCCTGGTGCCGGCCACCAGCCGCATGGGGAATGACCAGCCGCATGGGGAATGAAGGCTTTACCAAGGGCTGGTGGCCGGCACCAGGCCGGCCACTACACCAATACCGGGGAGGCCACTACACCAATACCGGGGAGGCTACTCGAGGTAGGTGTAGCCATAGAGGCCGGAGCGGTAGGTGCTGAGGAACTCCTTGCCCTCCTCGAGCGAGAGCTTGCCCTCTTTGACGCCCTTGGTGACCCACTGCTCGAGCTTGCGCACGAGTTTCTTGGGGTTGTACTGCACATACTCCAGCACCTCCTCGACCGTCTCACCATCGATGATTTGGTCGATTTTGTAGCCATCATCGGTCACAGAGATGTGAGCCGCGGTGGTATCGCCGAAGAGGTTGTGCATGTCGCCGAGAATCTCCTGATAGGCGCCGACGAGGAAGACGCCGATGTAGTAAGACTCGTTCTTGCGCAGGGCGTGGACCGGCAGCACGTTGGACTGACCGCCATTGACGGCGAAGTTGGCCACCTTACCGTCGCTGTCGCAGGTGATATCCTGCAAGGTACAGTTGCGCGTGGGGCGCTCATTGAGCCGCTCGATAGGCATGATGGGGAAGAGCTGGTCGATGCCCCAGCAGTCGGGCAGACTCTGGAAGAGCGAGAAGTTGCAGAAATACTTATCGGCCAAGAGCTTGTCGAGGCCGCGCAGCTCGTCGGGCACATGCTTCAGTGTCTTGGCGATGGCGTTAATCTCGTGGCATACGCTCCAGTACATGGCCTCAATCTGGGCGCGCGTCTTCAGGTCGACCATGCCGTGGGCAAAGAGGTCGAGACAGTCCTCGCGTATCTGGTCGGCGTCGTGCCAGTCCTCGAGCATCGACTTCGGGTTGAGGTTATCCCATATCTCGTAGAGGTCCTTGACCAACTGGTGGTCGGTTTCCTTGGCCTCGAACTCCTCGGGCATCTCGGGCAGCGAGGCCACGCCGAGGACGTTGATGACCAACACCGAGTGGTGGGCCGCAAGCGAGCGTCCGCTCTCGGTGATGATGTTGGGATGGGGGATGTTGTTGCGGTTGGCGATGTCGACGAAGGCATAGACGCAGTCGTTGATGTACTCCTGAATGGAGTAGTTGACCGAGCTCTCCGAGTTGGACGACCGGCTGCCGTCGTAGTCGACGCCCAGTCCGCCGCCGCAGTCGACGAACTCAATGTTGTAGCCCATCTTGCGGAGGTTGACGTAGAACTGTCCGGCCTCGGTGAGGGCGTTTTGTATGCGGCGTATCTTATTGATCTGCGAACCGATGTGGAAATGGATGAGACGGATGCAGTCGTGCAGTCCGTAGCCGTCGAGCTTATCGAGGGCCTCGAGCAGTTCCGATGGCGTCAGTCCGAACTTCGACGCGTCGCCGCCGCTCTCGGCCCATTTGCCTGAGCCCGAGCTGGCGAGTTTGATGCGTATGCCGATATTCGGCTTGACGTGGAGGCGCTCGGCCGTCTTGGCGATGACGTCAATCTCGTTGAGCTTCTCTACGACGATGAAGATGCGCTTGCCGAGCTTCTGGGCGAGCAGCGCCAGTTCGATGTAGCTCTCATCCTTGTAGCCGTTGCAGATGATGAGCGAGTCGCTCTTGCACTGCTGGGCGATGACGGCGTGGAGCTCAGGCTTGGAGCCGGCCTCGAGACCGAGGTTGAACTTACGGCCATGGGTAATCATCTCGTCGACGACGGGCTGCATCTGATTGACCTTGATGGGATAGATGATGTAGCTCTCGCCCTTGTAGTCGTACTCCTCGCGCGCCTTGTCGTAGCATTCGGCCATCTTCTCGATGCGGTTGTCGAGGATGTCGGGGAAACGGAGCAGTACGGGGGCGGTGACGTCGCGCAGGGCGAGTTCGTCCATCAGTTCGCGCAGGTCGATGTGTACGTCGTTCTTGGTGGGCGAGACATAGACATCGCCCTTCTCATTGATACCAAAATAGGAGGTGCCCCAGCCTTTGATGTTGTAGAGTTCGGCTGAGTCTTCAATGGTCCACTTTTTCATTATGGGGGATGATGGGTATGATGGGTTTATTGGGGGGATGGGGTGAATGGGGTTTATGGGGTGGATGGGGAGGATGGGGTGAATGGGGTGGATGGAGTTTATGGGGTGGATGGGGAGGATGGGGTGAATGGGGAGGATGTGTCAAGGCCGAGGGCGTGCTTGATGGCCGCCACGGTGACCTTTATCTTCGCATAGTTGTCCATGGGGGTGACGTCGACGATGTGCTTGGCGCGGCTGTAGAACGGCTCACGCACGGTGAGCTGCTGTTCGATGTAGGCACGCACCTCGTCGGGCGTCTTGTTGAGCAGCAGCGGGCGCACGGTGTGACCCATCTTCAGGTGGCGGAAGAGCGTGTCGGGGGTGCACTTCAGATAGACCGTCTCACCCTGCTGGTTGATGTAGTCCATGTTGTCGAAGAAACACGGCGTACCGCCGCCACACGAGATGATGACGTCCTCAAACTCGGCCACCTCGTGGAGCATGTTGTGCTCGATGCGGCGGAAGCCTTCCTCGCCCCGCTCATCGAAGAGTTGCTTCACGGTGGCGTGCATACGCGTCTCGATATACCAGTCGAGGTCGTAGAACGGCAGACCGAGGTCGCGGCTCAGCGCGTTGCCGACGGTGGTCTTGCCCGAGCCCATATAACCGATGATGATAATCCGCTTCACGCCTTCGTCTTTCTTTTAGGCTTGTCCTTGGGGGCGTTGTCGATGATGGCCTTGCACTCGTCGTAGGAGAGGTCGCCGGCCATGGCGCGGTCGTGGAGCTTCTTCTCGATGCGGTAGTTCTTGCCGTCGTAAGCCAGGTAGGGTCCGAAGCGGCCCTTGAGCAACTCGAGCTTCGGGTCCTCGTCGAAGGTCTTGATGTGGCGCTCCTTCTCCTCCTTGCGCTTGGCCTCAATGAGTTCGATGGCGCGGTCGAGCGTCACCGTCATCGGGTCGTCGGTCTTGGGCAGCGACACATATTTCTTATTGTGCATCACGTAGGGACCGAAGCGTCCTGCGCCGATGACCACCTTTGTACCCTCATAGGTGCCGACGGTGCGCGGCAGTTTGAACAACTCGAGGGCCTCGGGCAGTGAGATGGTCTCGATGCTCTTGTCCTTGGGCATCTGAGCGAAGCGCGGCTTCTCGGCGTCGTCGGCTGAGCCAATCTGCACCACCGGACCGTAGCGGCCAATCTTCACCGAGACGGGCTTGCCGCTCTTCGGGTCGGTGCCAAGCACACGCTCGCCGGCCTTATATTCGGAGCGCGCGTTGATGACGTCGGTCACCTGCGGCTCGAACGATTTGTCGAAGTGCTGCAGCATGTCGGTCCAGCGCTCCTTGCCTTCGGCAATCTCGTCGAACTCGTTCTCCACCTTGGCGGTGAAGTTGTAGTCCATGATTTCGGGGAAGTTCTGCTGCAGGAAGTCGTTGACCACGATACCGATATCGGTGGGGATGAGCTTACCGCGCTCAGAGCCCGCCATCTCGGTCTTGGTGTCGGTGGTGATGTCGTCGCCCTCAAGGGTGTCGACGGTGTAGCTGCGCTCGGTGCCGGGCTTATCGCCCTTGACCACGTAGTCGCGCTGCTGTATGGTGGAGATGAAGGTGGCGTAGGTAGAGGGTCGGCCGATGCCGAGCTCCTCGAGCTTATGCACCAGACTGGCCTCGGTGTAACGCAGCGGAGCCTGAGAGAAGCGCTCAGTGGCGGTAATCTCCTGGCGCTCGAGCCGGTCGCCCTGGCGCATGGCGGGCAGACGGTTGGTATCCTCGCCGTTGGACTGCTGTTCGTCGTCGGTCGACTCGCGGTAGACCTTAAGGAAACCGTCGAACACCACCACCTCACCGCTGGTCACGAAGTGGGCGTCGCTGTTGTCAATATTGATGGTGGCTGTGGTTTTCTCTATCTGTGCGTCGGCCATCTGCGAGGCGATGGTACGCTTCCAGATGAGGTCGTAGAGTCGGCGCTCCTGCGAGGTCCACTCCTGTCCGTCCAAGTTGGCGAACGTCGGGCGGATGGCCTCGTGCGCCTCCTGAGCGCCCTTCGAATGGGTCTGAAACTCACGCGGACGGCTGTATTGCTCGCCGTAGTCCTTGATGATTTCCTTCTTGCTGGCACCCAGGGCGAGCGTGGAGAGATGGACGCTGTCGGTACGCATGTAGGTGATGCGTCCGCTCTCGTAAAGACGCTGGGCAATGATCATTGTCTGCGACACCGAGAAGCCGAGCTTGCGAGCGGCCTCCTGCTGCAGCGTGGAGGTGGTGAACGGTGGTGCGGGCTGGCGCTTGAGCGGTTTCTTCGTCACGCTGCCCACGCTGAAATGGGCGCCCTTGCACTGATTGAGGAAGGCCACCACCTCGTCGTGGGTCTTGAAGCGGCGGTCGAGCTCAGCCTTCACCTCACTCGTGGTGCCGTCGGGGTTGTTGAGCAGGAACACGGCGCTGACGCGGTAGAACGGCTCACTCTTGAAATGCTGTATCTCGCGTTCGCGCTCGACGATGAGCTTCACCACGACGCTCTGCACGCGTCCGGCCGAGAGCGACGGCTTCACCTTACGCCACAGCACCGGAGAGAGCTTGAAGCCCACGATGCGGTCGAGCACGCGGCGGGCCTGCTGCGCGTTGACGAGGTTCATGTCGAGATGGCGCGGATGCTGTATGGCCTCAAGGATGGCGGGCTTCGTAATCTCGTGGAAGACGATGCGCGCGGTCTTCTGCTCGTCCAATCCCAGCACCTCACACAGATGCCAGCTGATGGCTTCTCCCTCGCGGTCTTCATCGGATGCGAGCCAGATCTTCTTGGCGGCCTTCGCGTTCTTCTTCAGGTCGGCGACGACCTTCTTCTTCTCTTCGGGTATCTCATAAACGGGGCTGAGGTTCTTCTCATCAACGCTCAGTTCCTTTTTCTTCAAGTCGCGGATGTGCCCGTACGACGACATCACCTTATAGTCCTTGCCCAAGAATTCTCCTATCTTCTTGGCCTTGGCAGGACTCTCTACAATCACTAAATTGTCTTGCATTGATAACCTGTTAATGTTGAACGGTTGGCAAAAGTAAGCAAAACTCGCGCTATAACCTTATTATATAGGGATAATTTTATTTTTTTTAATTAAACGAGGGGACGGGCGGGCTGCAAGCCGCTCAGTTTTCCGCCCCCGCCGCTGTCGTTTAGCTAAAGAATTCGTAACTTTGTGGCTATAAACGAAAAGACAATAACAAAACAATAGCAAGATGAGAACAATTCAGAAGAGGTTGCTCGTCAGCCTCACCGCGCTGCTTGCGCTCTCGATGGGAGCCAGCGCGCAGAAGGGCAGCGACAGCCGCGAAGCGATTGACAGCGTGATGTACCGCATCACCTACAAGACACAGTCGGTAAAGGATACCACCAAACTCGATGAGCATCACCATTACATTTACGGCAACGACGAGATGCGGCTCGACATCGGACGGCACCTCAACCGCTTCTACAATTACACTAAGGAGAAGTACGACTCGCTCCTCCGCGCCAGCGGGATTGATGCCGGCGGCGTCGTTAGAGTGAGCAGCAGTCCCATGGGCACTATCTCTTGGTGTGTGTATCAGAACTATCCCGAGGGTCAGACTTCGTTTTTCGACAACGTTCTCATATCTGAGTTCCGTGTTAACGAAAAGACCAAGCAACCGCAGTGGCACATCGTCTCCGACAGCGTAGCCACTATCCTCGGCTACCGCTGTACGCTGGCCACGACGCAGTTCAAGGGCCGCAAGTGGCTGGCTTGGTACACCGAGGACATTCCCCTGAGCTACGGTCCGTGGAAGCTTTGCGGACTGCCCGGCCTCATCCTGCGCGCCTACGACAGCGAGCGGCAGTATGTCTTCGAGGCTACGGGCATGAGTCAGCCCAATGGCTCGGAACCCATCAAGACCATCAAGGGAATGAAACGCTACGAGACTGTCTCTCTCAAGGACTACCTCAAGGCTCTGCGTGAAGTCACGCCGGGCGAGGCGCTGAGCGTAAAGGGCGTAAGAATCGAAGGTGGAGATGAAGAATGGCAGAAACAATTAAAAGACTACATGAAAAAGGTGGCACCCTCTAACCCTATCGAAAAAGAGGAATAATCCGTCGGCCGTCAGCTATCAATGAAGCACCTCCTCACACTCCTTCTCTTCTTTCTTTCCCTCCCCGCATTGGCTCAGGAAGCCATCACGGGGCAGGTGGTCGACTCGCTCTCAGGCCGGCCGCTCGAGGGCGTCAGCGTCATGCTGAAGCGTCAGGGCAAGACCATCACCTTCAGCCGCACCGACAAGCGGGGCCACTTCAGCCTGCAGGCCACCCGTGAGGACGGCGACCAGCTGCAGGCTGTGATGATGGGCTACGGCAAGCGGGTGGTGCCCCTGACCAAGCCGCAGGGCAACGTCATCGCCCTGAGCGAGCAGTCGTACCGGCTGAAGGAGATTACTGTGAAGGGATCACCCGTGCTGCAGCATAAGGATACCATCACCTACGACCTGACGCGCTTTGCCAACGCACGCGACAACTCGCTGAAGGATGTGCTGAAGAAACTGCCCGGCGTGGAGGTGGCGAAGAGCGGCGAAATCAGCTACAACGGCAAGAAGCTCAGCCGCTTCACCGTGGAGGGCCTCGACCTGAGCAAGGGCAACTACAACAAACTCACCGACAACATCCGCGCCAAGGATGTGAAGAAGGCCGAGGTCATCAACCACGACCAACCGGTGAAGGCGCTGCGCAACCGCGTCTTCACCGACGACGTAGCGATGAACATCACGCTGAAGGACTCGGCGCGCGACCGCCTCATCCCCATTCTGCGGCCTTACCTGCTCGTGGGCGACCCCACCCACGTCGGCGGCGACGCCACGGCCATGCAGATTGGCAAGCAGCGGCAGTTGGAATATACGGCGCAATACGACCGCACCGGGCGCGACCTTGAGCAGCAGAACACGCCGTTCTACATCGTCTTCGGCCGTGGCACCGCCGCCACCCTACCCCAGTGGTTCTCCGTTCCCACGTTGCAGTCGCCCATCGACGACGAGCGCCTGCGCTTCAACACGTCGCAGGCCTATTCCATCGACCGCCTCTCGCGCACCAAGAGCGGGTCGGAGAACAGCCTGTCGGTGGGCTACATCCGCACGGTGACGCGTCAGCACACCAGCAATTCCTCGCTTTATTACCTCGGCGACACCCCTGCGCTGACCACCGAGGACCGGCTGCTCACGCTCATCACCGACAAGTTCGATCTGGAGCTCAACCACACCATCAACGCCGATACCCACTACGGGTCGTTCACGCTGAAGGCCAACGCCGCCCAGCACGACGGTCTCTCGGAGCTGCAGGCCACGCAGGGCGCCACCAGCCAGCGCGTGCGCAACCCGGAGGTGAACGTCAAGGCCAATATTCAGGAGAACTTTAACCGCGGAGAGGGGCAACTCAGTTGGAGCTCCATCGTCGACTATCACTATTCCGAGGATGCGCTCTACGTCAACGCGGGCAAACTGAAATACGGCAACAACCTCTGGCATACCAACCACTCGCTGGGCTACAACATCACGCACGGCTATTGGAGATACAGCTTGTCGGGCAACGTCGAGGCCGAGAACCTCAATGTCGCCCAAGCCAACAACACCAATCTGAACGTGGGGTTGCAGCCTAACCTCACCTACAAGACCGACCTCTGGCGCCTCTACCTCTCCGCACCGATTACGCTGAGCCGCTTCACCCATCAGCAGCAGACGATGCTGCTGCCCAAGCCCTACATCTATCTAACTCGCGACAACGGCAACCGCAACTCGTGGAGCGTAAGCCTTGGCTATGCCGAGCGCACCGCGGGGTGGGATTACTGCGCCATCGACGAGCGGCAGAGCGACTACCGCACGTTCATCGAAAGCGCCGACTTCATGCCGCGCAACCGGTCGCTGTCGTCGCAACTGGACTACAGCTACAAGCGCACCATCAAGCATTTCTTCTTCAACGCCAAGCTCCTGGCGTCGCGCACGTGGCGCAACGTGGTGAGCGACATGCAGGTGAGCGACGGCAATTACTATTACCAATACCTGAAGCACAACACCCACAGCGACCTGCTGCAGGCGAGCAGTGTCGTGTCGAAGGGCTTTTTCCGCGCCCACCTCAAGACGTCGCTCGACGGCGCCATCACCATGAGCCGCGGTGAGCAATATGCCGCCGGGCGCACGATTGACTACCGCTACCGCAGCTATTCGCTCTCGCCGTCGGTGGTTTATTCGCCGTCGTTCATGGAAGTCAACTATAGCGGCAGCTTCGCTTGGAACCACACGAAGATGGGTGACAACACCGCCTCCACGCTCTTCGACTGGACGCAGCGCCTCGAGCTCACCGCCACCATCAGCAACGTCGACCTCACAGCCAGCGGCGTGCTCTATCACAACGACTTGGGGAAGGCGGAAGGGAGCAACACTTCTCTTGCGAACAAGGAGCCATCGTCCGCCATTAACACCTTTCTCATGGATGCCTCAGCGGTGTGGCGCCTGAAGGGCATCCGCATCAAGGCCGAGCTCCGCAACTTGCTCAACAAGAAGGCTTACGCCACGACGACCTACAGCGGCGTGGGCATCTTCACCAACAGCTACCGTCTCCGCCCGAGAGAGTTTCTGCTGTCGGTGCAGTTTAGCCTCTAAGGCGAGACTATAGACACTATAGAAGCTATAGATACTATAGAAGCTATAGAAACTATAGACAATATAGAAAAAACTATAAAAAAACAAGCACCAGCCACAATAACCGCCCTTTCCCCTCGTTACCCAAAGAAAACGCCTATGACTAAAACCACCACCACCCCCAGCAACCCCAATACCCCCACCAAGCCCCCAAAGCCTTTCAAGAGCATCTTTCGACGGGTAACGAAATGGCAGGACCTCTGGTTCTACCAAAAGAGCGAGGTGCTCTACCAAATGACCTACGTTTTCTGCGAACGGTTTCTGCCGAAATACGGCGACCGCACAGTCGACCAGATGGTGCAGGCAGCGCGCAGCGGGAAGCAGAACATCGTGGAGGGCAGCGAGGACGGCAAGACGTCTACCGAGACGGAGATAAGGCTGTTGAATGTTGCCAGGGCAAGCATCGGGGAGTTGCGGTCGGACTATTTAGACTATATCAATACAAGGGAACTACACAAGTGGACGCCTGACGACACGCGCTTTCAACCCATGCAGGACTTCACCAAAAGCCATAACAAGATCAGCGACTACGAACCGTATTTCAATAAGTGGTCGGCCGAGGAGATGGCGAACATCGGCCTCACGCTGTGCTTTCAGGTGGACACGATGATGAACAAATACATGGAAAGTCTCGAGAAGTCGTTTGTTACCGAGGGTGGCATCAAAGAGCGCATGCACCAGGCCCGTACCGGTTACCGCGAGCAGCAGGACCGCCATCTCGCCGAACTTGAGCAATCTGTTCCCGCCCTGCAGCAGCAACTGACGCAAGCGAAGGCCGAAGCCGCGAAATGGAAAGCCAAATACGATGACTTGAAGCAGCGTGCCCTCAAAGCTTATCAAGCAAAAGAAGAAGAAATAGAGCGGTTGAAGAGGGAGAAAGGCTAAAGGGGGAAAGGAGAATGACTAAAGGATGAAGGGGGAAGAACTAAAGAATGAGCGTTGGAAAGAAGGCTAAATCGCGATAGCTATGGTATCGCGATGCGGCTGGTAGCCGGCACAAGACCGGCCACTACACTGGTTGTTTCGGCGGCTGGAATGCCGCCGCTCCTACTACTGCTAACTGTAATGACTGGACTTCTGTCTTCTGGACTTCAGGACTTCTATCAAACTACCGCCTTCCCAACTTTTTATATTCCTTCGGCGAGCACCCGGCGTGCGACTTGAAGAAATTGGTGAAGGCGCTCTGGTCGCTGAAGCCCAAGGTGAAGGCAATCTCGCCCATGGGCATGTCGGCCGACCTCAGCAGGTTGCAAGCCTCCTCAAAGGCGAGGTTGTTGAGATAGTTGTTGATGGTGTTGCCCGTCAGCTCGCGCACCACACGACTGAGATAGGTCGTGGTGATGTTGAGCTTGTCGGCGTAGAAGCCAATCTGACGCTCCTGCCGGAAGTGCTTGCGGGCCAGGAAAAAGAAAATCTTCAGGATGTCCTGCTTATGCCGGAGGTCGGGCGCTACGATATTGTGGTCGAAGGGCAGTTCGCTGATGAAGAGCAGACACACGTGCACCAGCGACCGCAACATCTCCACCTTATATATATGTACGTAATGGATGGTCCGTCTGATCTGCTGGAAGATGCCGCTGAGCTCAGCCACCTGCGCCGCGTCGAGATGATAGACGCAGGGCCCGTCGCCCTCCTTGGGCATCAGCGGGGAGTCGCTGCCGTCGAGCTGCAGGAGCTGCTGATAGAAGCCGTCCTCGAGAAGCAGACCCTCGGTCGTCGCATCATCGGGAAATGAGCAGTCGACAGGTTGGAAGGGGTGCAGCAGCATCAGGTCACCGCTATGCAGCTCACGGCTATCACCGCCAACGGCAACCGAAACCCGCCCCGAACGGATGAGGTGCAGTTCGTGACAGCTGATGCTGTTGGTGTAGGAGCGCAAGTCGCTCTGGCCGCCTTCTTTGGAAGAGAAGTAGGCGACGCTGCCCCCGAAGATATCACGGATGTGGTAACGTTCGGCAAGCTGGGGTAAGCTGAGGTTTCCGCGACTGCTCATATAGTTTCGATGCGGCAAATATAGCGATTAGTTTTGTAATTTACAAAAAAGGGCGCGACATTCTTAAAAATATTCCCAACTAATCCCTTATCTTTGCACCGAAAACCAATCTACAACATTATATGGCAACCACTCTCATCCTGATAGAACTGCTCATTGTCTTAGCGTTCATCTTCATTGGTGCGCGCGTGGGCGGCGTTGGTCTGGGCATCTATGGCATGCTCGGTACCTTCATCCTCGTTTATGTCTTCGGCCTTGCTCCGGGCAAGGCACCCATCGACGTGATGCTGATCATCATCGCCGTCATCACCGCCTCGGCCGCATTGCAGGCCACTGGCGGACTGGAATACCTCGTTGGCCGCGCCGCCAAGTTTCTGCGCCGTCACCCCGACCACATCACCTACTATGGTCCGCTGTGTTGCTTTGCCTTCTGCGTCTTTGCCGGCACCGCCCACACCAGCTACAGTCTGCTGCCCATCATCAGCGAGATAGCCCAAGCCAACAAGACGCGGCCCGAGCGTCCGATGAGTCTCTCGGTCATCGCCGCCTCGCTGGGTATCACCAGCAGTCCCGTCTCGGCCGCCATGGCCGCCATGATCTCAACCGACCTGCTTGGCGGCAAAGGCATTGAGCTCGGCACCATCCTCCTCGTCTGTCTGCCGGCCAGCCTCATCGCCATCCTCGTGGCTGCCTTCATCGAGAACCATGTCGGCAAGGAGCTCGTCGACGACCCGGAGTATCAGCGCCGCGTGCGCGAGGGCCTCATCGACCCCGACGCCGACGCCAACAACCTGAAGGAAGCCGAGACCGAGCACAACCCTCGCGCGCTGCATGCCGTATTGGCTTTCTTCCTCGGCGTGGCCCTCGTGGTGCTGTTCGGCTTTGTGCCCTCGCTGCGCCCCGAAGGCGTGACGATGAGCGAGACCATTGAGATGGTGATGATGAGCGACGCCATCCTCATTCTGCTCGTCGGCAAGACCAGCGTGAAGGAGCTGCCCAAAGGCAACATCTTCATGGCCGGCATGAATGCCGTCATCGCCATCTTCGGCGTGGCGTGGATGGGCTCGACCTTCTACACCGGCAATGCCGAGGCCATCAACCAGGCGCTCTCAGGTATGGTCTCCACCGCGCCGATGCTCTTCGCCGTGGCCCTGTTCCTGATGAGCATCATGCTCTTCTCGCAGGCCGCCACCGTGACCACCCTCTACCCCGTCGGCATCGCCCTGGGCATCAACCCGATGCTGCTCGTGGCGATGTTCCCCGCCGTCAACGGCTATTTCTTCCTGCCCAACTACCCCACCGAGGTGGCCGCACTCGAGTTTGACCGCACGGGCACCACCCATGTGGGCAAGTACGTCATCAACCACAGCTTCCAGCTGCCGGGCTTCGTCACCACCTTCGTCTCCATCGGCGTGGGCTATCTCATCACCCTGCTCATGCACTGATCCATCGCAATATTCACCTAATCCATCCATATTATGAAAACAAAACGCATTTCACTCCTTCTGCTGCTCTTCACCTTCATGGTGAGCCTCGCAGCTGTCGCTAAACCTAAGATCAGAATCATTGCCACCGGCGGAACCATTGCCGGCGTGAGCACCTCGGCCACCAACTCGGCCTACAGCGCCGGACAGGTGGGCGTGCAGACGCTCATCCAAGCCGTGCCGCAGATGCTCGACGTGGCCGACGTCAGCGGTGAGCAGCTCGTCAACATCGGGTCGCAGGACATGAACGACGAGGTATGGCTGAAGCTCGCCAAGCGCATCAACCAACTGCTCAACAACGAGGGCTACGACGGTGTCGTCGTCACCCACGGAACCGACACCATGGAGGAGACCGCTTACTTCCTCAACCTCACCGTGCACAGCGACAAGCCGGTGATTCTCGTCGGCTCCATGCGCCCGTCGACCGCCATCAGCGCCGACGGTCCCGGCAACCTCTATGCCGGTGTTGTGGCCGCCGCCAGTCCCAACTCAGTGGGCCGTGGCGTGATGGTTTGCATGAACAATCTGCTGCTCGACGCCAAGGATGTCACCAAGATGCACACCACCGACGTGGCCACCTTCCAAGCCGCCAACTACGGTAAGGTGGGCTATGTGTACAACGGACAGGCCATCTACAGCCGCGACATCACCAATCTGCACACCACGAAGAGCGAGTTCAATGTCGACAACCTCACCTCACTGCCGAAGGTGGGCATCGTCTATGGCTACGCCAACTGCTCGCCGCTGCCGATGAAGGCCTTTATGGATGCCAACTTCGACGGTATCGTGCTGGCCGGTGTCGGCGACGGCAACTTCTACAAGGATGTGTTCGACGTGGCGCTGCAGGCCCGCGCCAAGGGTATCAACATCGTGCGCTCCAGCCGTGTGCCCACCGGTCCCACCTGCCTCAATGGTGAGGTCGACGACAGTAAGTACCACTTCGTCGCCGCCCTGACGCTCAATCCGCAGAAGGCCCGCGTGCTGCTCATGCTCGCCCTCACCAAGACGCGCGACTGGCAGAAGATACAGGAGTATTTCCAGAAATACTAATCCAGCACAGCGTTCCACATCAAAACCAATAAAGACCTTATGAAAAGAATAATGACACTTGCGACCGCACTCATCCTCACGATGGGTGTTGCCGCCCAGGGAGATAATGTGGGCATGGGAGGCCCCGACGGCAACTATGCCAGTCTGGCCGAGCGTATCGCCAACCTCGAGAAGAAAAACGACGCCTTCAACGTCTACTTCAACTATGCCGCCTCGGCGCAAGCCATCTACGACGGCCACACCTGGAGCAGTAAACTGGCCAACAAACAGCTACGGCTCGAGATCAAAGGCAACATCACGCCAAAGCTGTTCTACCGACTGCGCCACCGCATGAACAAGGCCAACAACGCACAGTCAGAGGACAACTTCGCCAAGGCCACCGACATCATGATGGTGGGCTACAACCTCAGCGACAAGGTCACCGTCATGGGCGGTAAGATGTGTCAGATATGGGGCGGTCATGAGTTCGACGAGAACCCGATGTATATCTATCAGTATTCCGACATGGTCGACAATATGGATAACTTCATGGCCGGTCTGGTGGTGGCTTACCATCCCGTGCCCTCGCAGGAGATTGCCGTGGAGGTGTCGGATGCCAACAACGGCAGTTTCAAAGATGAGTATGGTGCTGATGCCAAGGCCGTCACCGACGCGAATGGCGGCGTGCGCCATCTGGAGAAGAGCAACAGTCCGCTGACCTATATCGTCAACTGGAACGGCAACTTCTTCCGCGGCCGCTTCCAGACGCGCTGGAGCTGGGGCTTGCAGACGCAGGCGCGCCACGAGTATTCGCGTATGTGGGTGTTCGGTCAGAAGCTCAACCTGCCGCGCGTGCAGTGGTATGTCGACTATATGGGTGCGTGGGATGGACTCGACCGGCTGCGCATTGCCTCCAACGACCTCAGTGCCTTCCTCGGCGGTCAGGAGAACACCTATTTCAGTGATGTGCATTACAACTCGCTCATCTCGAAGGTCAACTGGCAGTTTGTGCCGCGGTGGAACTTCATGGCGAAAGGCACGTATGAGACCGCCAGCGTCAGCAAGATAGAGCAGCTCAAGAACTACCGCAAGTCGATTGGCTACATCGCCAGCGTGGAGTACTACCCGGTTAAGGATCAGGATCTTCGCCTCTTCCTCGCCTACGTGGGCCATCACTACGACTTCAGCCAGAAGTGCGGACTGGAGGACTACAGCACCTCGCGCATCGAGCTCGGCTTCATGTACCGCATCAAGTGCTTCTAAAGCGCCAAACGTCTCACGCAGATACTTGATACCCCCGAAGGGAGGGGTAGTTTACCAACCGCGGAGCGGTTGCGGTGAATAGCCCGGGGATGAGCGAAGGAGCGAAGCGACTGAGCGATTCCCCGGGGTAGGGTTCAACGGTGGAATTATTCATTTTACCCCGGAGGGGTTGCGGCAAGACATAGCAGCGCAATAGATCATTTGGTAGACCAAAGGTTTTTGGACGATAAATGACGTATCTCTGCAATCGTTTCGCCGGAACCCCTACGGGGTAATATGCATAAGCTCACCGACAAACCTCTCTTCCCGGGGTTTCGCTGACGCTCAACCCCGGGCTATATTCCGCAACCGCTACGCGGTTGGTATTCCTTTGTTTGCTACAATTTCCGGAAACGACGCGATCGCTCAACGATGCTCATGCACTGTGCTTGAGCATTGGCATCATACTTGGAACCTGCAAGGTGCTTGGCATTGTATTCTGCCTCCTTGACGAAGCGGTCTGCCACTTCACCCGTTAGAACAGGTACATTACTGATAGATAAAGCCATAGTTATATCCTCCCTTTTAGTTGGTTGCAAAGATACGACATAAAATCCAAAGCCGCAAGGAATATAGCGAAAATAAATCTCCCCCTGTTTCGTTATTTGCAAAAAGGGGAAGGGTTTTTGTAAATAGATTCATGCGAAAAGCCATAACTTTGCAACCGTAAACAATAAACATCTTCATTAACCCTTCACAACAATTACCGCTATGGAAGAAGAAAAGAAATACAGAGTCGAGTCTGACCTCCTGGGCGAGCTCAAGGTGCCCGCCGACGCTTACTATGGTGTGCAGACGCAGCGCGCCATCAACAACTATCATATCTCGCGCAAGAAGATGCGCGACTATCCCGACTACGTCATCGCCATCGCCTACGTCAAGCTGGCCGCCGTGCAGACCAACCACGCACTGGGCACCATCAACGACGAGATTGCAGGCGCCATCTCTCAGGCCTGCCGCGAGATTATCGACGGCAAGCTCCACGAGAACTTCCCCATCGACATGATGCAGGGCGGCGCCGGTACCTCGGTCAACATGAACGCCAATGAGGTCATCGCCAACCGCGCCCTGGAGATTATGGGCCACAAGAAAGGCGAATACCAGTATTGCTACCCCAACGACCACGTCAACTGCGGACAATCGACCAACGACGTCTATCCGACAACCATCCGTCTGGCCATCATCCGCATGAACAAGACGCTCGTTGGCTCACTCACCGGCCTCATCTCCGCCTTCCGCTATAAGGCCGACGAGTTCCACGACGCCATCAAGATGGGCCGCACACAGCTGCAGGATGCCGTGCCGATGACCTTCGGACAGGAGTTCAACGCCTACGCCGACAACCTCGAGGAGGAAATCCTCAACCTCGAGCGCAACGTCAAACTGCTGCACGAGATTAATATGGGTGGTACCGCCATCGGTACGGGACTGAATGCCGTGCCCGGCTTCGCCAAGCTCTGCGCCGCCAACCTCAGCAAGCTCACCGGTGAGAGCTTTGTCTCTTCGCCCGATCTCGTGGAGGCTACACCCGACACGGGTGCTTACGTCAGCTACTCTGGTGCACTGAAGCGCCTCGCCGTGAAGATTTCCAAGATTTGCAACGACCTGCGTCTGCTCGCCTCTGGTCCACGCTGCGGCCTCAATGAGATCAACCTGCCGCCGAAGGCTCCCGGTTCCAGCATCATGCCGGGTAAGGTCAACCCCGTCATTCCCGAGGTAACCAACCAGACCTGCTTCAAGGTCATCGGCAATGACACCACAGTGACCTTTGCCGCTGAAGCCGGACAGCTCGAGCTCAACGTCATGGAGCCCGTCATCACCGAGTGCCTCTTCGAAAGCCTCTGGTGGCTCAGCAATGCCATCAACACCCTCACCGACGAATGCGTTCTCGGCATCACCGTCAACAAGGAGCGCTGCTACGAGATGGTGAAGAACTCCATCGGCATCGTCACCGCACTCAATCCTTACATCGGCTACAAGAACAGCTCAAAGATTGCCAAGGAAGCCAACGAGACCGGCCGCTCAGTCTATGATCTCGTGCTGGAGCATAAGCTTATGACGCAGGACGAGCTCGACAAAGCCCTCGACCCCAAGGAGATGCTCGAGTCGCATAAGTTCCTCACCAAGCATCTGTCGTCGAACTAACTCGCATCAACCGACTAATCAACTCGCTCTGCCGTCGCACTCATGCGCATGGCATAGCGTCTTGAAAACATCATCAAAGGTCCATCCGCCAAGGGTGGACCTTTTTTCGTAAAGCACCAATCTGCCTTTCGCAACACATTAGCGGAACTTTCGAACACCGCCATGAAACCATCATCAACTCGCAATGAAGCCTTGATTTTTCGTGACAGATATGAAAGACGCACTGCCGTGGCACTCCTTTCATCGTTGAATGAGGCTTTCGTTTACAAACGATTGAAATTTTTCAAACGTTCCCGCAAACGTTTGAAAAAATATTTCTTAAGGTTTATCCCTAAATTTATAAAATTGCCTTAAATTTGCATCGGAATTGCAGTAAACCAAATAACTATAGATTATATGACATTTGTTATGAAACCACCAAATGTGTTCTTTTCCATCCGGAAAGCGGCAAACGCTTCCAAGCCATAAACCATCAACAGATAATCGATACTACAATAGACATAGACAATGTACAAATTAAACTAAATTCAAGCTTATGAACAATCTAAAACGAGCATTCGGCCTGATGCTGATATGTTTGATTGCCAATTGTGTAATGGCTCAGAACATATACAAAGGTCGCGTGATCGACTCCAAAGGGGAGCCACTCACAGGTGCAACCGTCATGGAAGCCGGTACGAAAAACGGTGCCGTGACAGACATTAATGGTAACTTTACCATTACGCTTCAAAATCCTAAAAACCTCCTGCATGTCTCCTTCGTGGGATTTAAGGATCAGGACGTTAAGGCTAAAAACAATCTGACCATTACCCTTGACGAGGACAACAACAGCCTCGACGAGCTTGTCGTCGTGGGTTACGGTGTACAGAAGAAACGCGATATCGTCGGCGCCATCGATCAGGTGAGCGGCGATGCCGTGGAGAATCGTGCCAACACCAACATCACCCGTTCACTTCAGGGTCAGATTCCTGGCTTGACCATTACACAGAGCGACGGTCGTTCCACCCAGGGCGGTTCAATCCACATCCGTGGTAATGTAAACTCCATCGGTGCCGGTGGTGGTGCACTCGTCCTTATCGACGGTGTGGAGGGCAGCCTCTCGCAGGTCAACCCCGACGATGTTGAGAGCGTCTCCGTATTGAAGGATGCTTCTTCAGCTGCCATCTACGGTGCACGTGGTGCCTTCGGTGTGATTCTCGTCACCACCAAGAGTGCCAAGGCCGGTAAGCCCGTCATCAAATACAGTGGCCAGGTGTCTGCCATCAAGCGCACCGTCGACTACGACGTTGTGACCAACGGTCTGCAGTATGCCAACGACTATGCCGAAGCATGGTTGAACTCGAAGGGCGTCTATCCTTCAAAGATCAACAATGAGTTCGGTAAGCACTGGGTGAGCTGGGACGACTGGTATGAGGAACTGAAAGTACGCAATGCCAATCCTAACCTTGAGAAGCAGCGCCTTAATGCCAATGGTTACTACGACTACTTTGGCAATACCGACTGGTTCAAGGAGTTCTATCGTGACACCGACTTCTCTACACAGCATAACGTCAGCGTCAGCGGTGGCTCCAACCGTTCCACCTATTACATCTCTGGCGGCTACTATGGCAACAACGGTATCTACCGTGTCGGCGACGAGCACTTCAACCGTTACAACCTCCGTGCAAAGGGTACCATCAAGCTCAACAAGTGGTTGAACCTGGCCAACAACACGGATGTGTATATCGCCGACTATTATGAGCCTATCGTGCAGTATACCTATGACCGCGACCTCAACAACCGTATTCCTATCCAGCGCCAGATTGTCACCCAGGGATTCCCTGTGGCCACACTGCGCAACACGGATGGCTCTTGGACGCAAGCCGCTGTATACACCGGCTATGCCGCTTTTGCTGACGGCACATCCTGGCGTAAGCAGAAATGGGCAAGATTAACCAACACGACGACCCTCACTGCCGACATCATCAAAGACGTGCTGCAGGCTAAAGGCGACTTCACCTATAGGCGCGCACACACCACACGCAACCAGATTACGAACACCATCTACGCCAAGATTTCTCCGACAGAGGAATGGACCACGCACGCTGACTATGATGCTTACGAGGAGCGCTACTACGACACCGAGTATATGGCTGCCAATGCTACCCTCGACTGGACTCCGAAGCTTAAGGGAGGACACTATTTCAAAGGTATGGGTGGTTGGAACCTGGAGAAGCAGAATTACCGCACCACACGCGCACAGCGCAACGGTGTGCTGTTCGCCGACATGCCCAACTTCAACTTTACCGACAGCGATATGTACTACCTCGGCGACAACGGTTCTTACGACTGGTCTTACGTCGGTTTCTTCTATCGCTTGAACTATAACTGGAAAGGCCGCTACCTCATTGAGACCTCCGGCCGCTACGATGGCAGCTCCAAGTTCCCGACCGATCAGCAGTGGGGTTTCTTCCCATCAGCTTCTGCCGGATGGCGTATCTCTGAGGAGCCTTGGATGAAAAGTGCAAGAGACAAGTTCCTCGACAACCTTAAGCTGCGTGCTTCTATCGGTGAGGCCGGCAACGGACTGGTGGATCCTTATTCTTACCTCTCTATCATGAGCATCACTCACTCAACCAGCGCTATCCTCAACGGTCAGCAGGTGCTCACCACCCAGGCTCCTTCACCGATTCCTACCGGTCTGACTTGGGAGAAGGTAATCACCTACAACCTCGGCTTGGATGTCGACATGTTCAAAAACCGCTTCAACTTCTCGTTTGATATCTATCGCAAGGACACGCGCGACATGTATGTCGTCGGTCCTGAACTCCCCGCTGTCTATGGCAACAACCCGCCTAAGGGCAACAACGCCAACATGAAGACCAACGGTTGGGAGCTGAGCATCGGCTGGAGAGACAACTTCGAGCTTGCCGGCCATCCGTTCAACTACCATGTGAAGGCTGCTTTGTGGGATGCCAAGAGTAAGATTACGAAATATACGGCTCGCACCAACACCTGCACGGGTTACTATGAGGGCAAAGAGCTCGGCGAAATCTGGGGCTTCGACATCGAAGGCCTCTTCCAGAACGCTGACGATATTGCCAACCATGCTGACCAGAGCTGGCTGAAGAACTTCAACCAGAAAGGACAGGTTTGGGAAGCCGGTGACCTGAAGTTCCGCGATGTCAACGGCGACAAGAAAATTGACAATGGCAACAATACGCTTGAGGACCATGGCGACCTGATCAAGATTGGTAACACCACGCCGCGCTACCTCTACAGCTTCACCATTGGTGCCAGCTGGAACGGCATTGGCCTTGAGACCTTCTGGCAGGGTGTTGGCAAACGCGACTGGATGCCTAACACCGAGGCCGGACTCTTCTGGGGTCAGTACGGACGTGGCTACGGCTACGACCTGCCCTGGCAGAGCGCAAGCAACCGTGCCGGCGTCGACGAGAATGGCAATATCACCAATCCGAATGCTTACTGGCCGCGTCTGCGCGCTTATATCGCCAACTCTTCGCGTGGTCCTATGAGCGTAGCCAACAACCGCTACATGCAGCATGCAAGCTATCTCCGTCTGAAGACCATCACGCTTTCTTACACGTTGCCTTCAACGTTCATCAAGAAGATTGGTCTGACCGACGTCATGTGCTATCTCTCCGGCGAGAACCTCCTCACCTTCACTCCGCTCCACAAGCATGCTAAGAACTATGATCCTGAGGTCATCGGTTCAGGTGACTCTGAAGGATGGACCGGTGGTTCAAGCGAGGTTGGAGGATCTGGTTATAGCTATCCTATGACCAAGTCGATCTCCTTCGGACTGAACATCTCCTTCTAATGTTTTTGTATGAAAGCACAAGCAGTGAACACATTACTTATAATGACATTAATATAGTGCACAATGAAAATGAAAAAGATATATATTTGTCTTGCACTTGCGGCACTGGCATTAGGTTCTTGCGATGATTTCCTGGACAAGACTCCAGTATCAAAGATTGACTCTGAGAAGTTCTTCGAAAACGAGAAACAGCTTCAGATTTATGCCAATGGTCTGTACTTCGACTTTACCCCAAGTGCTACCGACCTCACGACAGGTGGTGCCGGTGTGAACGACTACATCGCCCGCAGCTCCGACTCAGAGTTCCTTCTGCCGAGCTACACGGTGAACAAGGAGGGCGGATGGACCTACAGCTCCTGGAAGGATCTGTTCCGCGTCAACTACTTCCTTGAGCATATTAACAAAGCCAAGGGCACTTGCTCTGCCGAGCAGCTGAACCACTATCGTGGCATTGCCCGCTTCTGGCGTGCCTACTTCTACTTTGACAAGGTGAAGACCTATAGCGACGTGCCATGGTACAGCAATACGATTGATGCCAACGACACCACAGCCCTCTACAAGAAACGTGACGACCGTGAGCTCGTCATGGACAGCGTGCTCGCCGACATCAACTTCGCCTGCGAGAATATCCAGGATTATGCCAACACCTCTGTCACCCGCTGGATGGCATTAGGTATGAAGTCGCGCATTTGTCTGTACGAAGGAACCTACCGCAAATACCACTCGGTCAATCCATCGACCAACCAACCTTGGAAAGAGGCAAACGGCTCAACCCGCTACCTCGAAGAGTGCGTGAAAGCATCTGAGGAAATCATGAACTCGGGTAAGTTCAGTCTGTACAACACCGGTAAGCCGGAATCCGACTACCACTATATCTTCCTGCAGGAGACACCGGTCAAGAAGGAGATCATCTGGGCCAAGGAGTATAACTCCGAGTATGGCGCTATGCACGACCTGTCCAACCTGTTTGTCTCTCCCGGTAACAACACCGCCCGTTGGTCTCCTACGCAGGAGTTCGTCAACACCTATCTGAACCGTGACGGTACACGTTTTACCGACGATGCCAACTATAAGACGAAGACGTTTGCTCAGAATTTCGAGAACCGTGACTACCGTCTGGCACAGTCGATGATGCCTCCAGGGTATACCAAGAAAGTGGGCGGCGTAGACAAGCTTACCGTACCGTCATGGAACGTGTCAATGACCGGCTATCAGATCATCAAGTGGAGTATTCCCGATGAGCAGTGCGAGGGCACCGGCCGCTCTTACAACTCCATCTCCATCATCCGTTATGGTGAGATTCTGCTCAACGAGGCTGAGGCAAAGGCTGAGTTAGGCCAGATGACCACCGCTATTTGGGATAAAACCATCCGTCTGCTCCGTGAGCGCGCCGGCGTGAAGGGTGATGCACCCACCTCTGCCGATCCTTACATGGAGGCTTACTTCGACAACACAGTGACTGATCCCTGGATTCTCGAGATACGCCGTGAGCGTGGCATCGAGCTCTTCTTCGAGTGCGGCGGCATGCGCTACAACGACCTCATGCGCTGGGGTCAGGGCAAGATATTCGAGCATCCTTACGGCAGCATCTACATTGGACAGAAAGGAAAGGCTATTGACTCCAACGGCGACGGCAAGGTCGACCTGGAAGTCGTAGACAAGGCTCCGTCCAAGAAGACATCCGGTGTAACCTATATCGACCTCAGCAATACGAAGTTCTATGAGTGGTCTGACACTGAGGGCAGACTCTATAGGATTAACAACTACAAGTGGGAAGACAAGAAGTATGTCCACCCGCTCCCCGTCTCAGCTACTGTCAATAATCCGAATCTCAAACAAAATTACGGTTGGAAATGATGAAGATCAATAGTTTCATAAAATATGCAGCATACGCCGTGGCTCTCGTGTTAGTGGCCACGCTGAGCGCATGCTCCGACGATGACGACAAAGTACTGCTCTGCAGTGATCATCTGATGGAGTTCTCCTATACTCCTGAAAGCAAAGAGTACACCGTCTGTGCGTCGGGCGACTGGACAATCAGTTCAAATGCGACGTGGATTCACTTCGACAAGACGTCGGGTGTAGGTGACGGAAGCACGCGCGAGAAGATTACGGTGACCGTTGACCACAACATCTCGGGTGAGCGTACCGATTCGTTCACGGTAACCGCTGCCGGCCAGAATCTGGTGACAAAGGTCGTACAGGATGCCGGTCACGCTACCATACTTGGCACTCCGTCGCTCAGCGCAACCCTGCAGGTTGGCAAGAGCGCTGCCGGTACCAACATCGTAGTGCCTTACACCTACGGTTACAAGGGCCAGAAGGTGACCATCACACCGACACTTAGCGGCGACGGCGCAAGCGGACTTCAGGCTGAGCCTGTTACCGCAACGCTGACCGGTGAGAACGGAACCATCAACATTCCTATCACAGGTACACCAGAGGGCAGCGGCGAAATTACCGTGAGCTTGATGGCTGACGACACTTCCATTGACGTGACATCTGCCAACTTCAATGTTGTCGGTGCCATTATCTTGGAGCAGCACTTCGATCTCATGATTTGGGGTGGCAACTTCATCACCGGTGAGAAAGGTATCATGTTCTCAGGATGGCACACCGATGCTACCGGTAAGAGAGACGGTACAGCCGATAAGCAATCTACCTGTAATCCTACCAGCGAGGCCGGTGACCTGCTTGGTCCAACCTGCCCATGGAACGAAGCCTTCGTCAAGTCGCGTGGCCTCGAGGGTTGGTCAGGTGATGAAGTACACGAACGTCCTGGATTCGTGAAGCTGGGTAAGACCAGCGTACCGGGTGTTCTGACAACACCGGCATTAGGCAGCATGGTACCCGCAAACGGCAAGATTCATCTGTCCTTCCGTGCAGCCAAGTACCCGCAGGAGCTGGAGCTCGGCGTCGTCATCGACATCAAGGTCGAGGGTCCGGGTACAGTTCAGAATCCGACCTATGCTTTGCAGGGCGCTGTCAGTTTGACCAAGAACAAAGAGACTTCCACATGGGAGAACATCAGTACGGTCATCACCGGTGCTACGGCTGACACGAAGATCACCATCACCTGCCACAACAATGAGCTTGGTAAGAAGAACGAAAAGGGCCAGGTCTACGGATGCCGCTATGCGCTCGACGACATTGTCGTGACACAATAAAGTCATTGTCGTGACGCAATATCTATAACCATATAAATCAACAGTAATCCCATTCAGGCTGGCCTCATGCTGCCTGAACGGGTTTACTGTTTGTAGTATATAGTGAAAACAACACTAAATCAATAGACACTTTATGAAGAACAAAACCTTATTTAAGACACTCTTTATCCTACTTCTGCTGCCAATATCGCTGTTAGCGTCGTGTGGCGGAGGCTCAGACGACCCCACCGAGCCCACGAAGCCGACGAAGCCGGACAATCCTTCAACGGAAATCACCATCAAGGATGGCAATGACCTCTACGGCGTCATCACCGACCAGGATGGCAAGGCTGTGAGCGGCGTTGTCGTCACTGATGGCTATACGGTAGTTACCACCGACCAGCAGGGCGTTTACCAGATGAAGCGCAACACAGCCGCCAAGTTCGTCTATTATACGAACCCGGAAGGCTATGAGCCCGACAACAAAGGATTCTACCAGACCTTATCGAGCGCTACCAAGCGTTATGACTTTAAGTTAAGTAAGGCCACAGGCGACGATACCCACTTCTATCTCATGCTCATCACTGACCCGCAGGTGCGGTCAGACAAGTCGATGGTCCGCTTCCGTCAGGAGTCGGTGCCAGCCATGAAGAACTTCATCTCATCCGCCACGCTGCCCGTTGTGGGATGGTCGTTAGGTGACGACGTACACGAGCAGTGCCCGCAATATGAGAAACAAATGCACGAGCTCATGACGGGCATGGGCGTTCCCTTCTTCTCCGCCATTGGCAATCACGACTACTTCAAGGTCAACAACAGCGACACCGAGCCACGCTCCATGTCGGATTACGAGAAATACTGGGGTCCTACCTGGTACTCGTTCAACAAGGGTGACGTTCACTTCATCGCCATCAACAATGTGAAGTACTCTTCCGGTACGAAGTACAATGACAATGGCTATATCGACGAGGCTCAGCTCAACTGGATGCGTAAGGACCTCGCTCACGTCAGCAAGTCGAAGCTGGTGATTGTCGGCTATCATATCCCAATGACTTACAAGTCGGCGAATACAACCCGCGACCAGATGATTAACCTGCTGGCCACCTATCCTAACCGTTTGCTGATGGCCGGCCATACCCACTACATGCGCCACAGTGTGACGAACAATCCGATTAAGATTGAGGAGCGCATTCATGCCGCTGTATGCGGTGCCTTCTGGTGGTCGACCATTAACCGCGACGGTGCGCCCAACGGCTTCTCTACCTATGAGATCAAAGGCAACAAGATTGTCAACAACCATTGGGTGAACACAAATGAAAACATGCCTGACAACATCCGACTGACACAGGGCGACTTCTCTGATGGCGACTACAGCTACGGCTTATCGTCGGATTACGTGGTGGCCAATGTCTGGAACTGGGATCCGCAGTGGAAGGTGACAATTTCTGAGGATGGCGGAACGCCTGTCGAAATGGAGCAGAGTCTGAAGCATTCGCCGAAGATTACCAACGACGCATGGAGCGACGGCTATCTCATCACTGAGCGTAAGCGCAAAGCTTCCGACTTTCAAGCCTACAACCAGCACCTCTTCCTCTATAAGCTGAAGAACCCCAATGCAAAGGTTGTTGTGACTGCCACTGACCGTTATGGTAACAAATACACGCAGTCGACGTTTACGACCGACTATAGCGAATGCAAGGTCGACGGTACGACCTTCTCACCGGCCAAGAAATGGTAACAATAATTCATACAAGAAACAGAAGAAATGATATTGAGAAAACTTCTCACCATGACGGTGTGGCTGCTGATGACCATCTCTCTGCCAGCGAAGACAGTCAGCCCGTTGATGAGCAAAATATTCGGTCACGTCACCGACAACCAGGGCCGGGGTATAGCCGGTGTCGTCGTCAGTGACGGCTACCGGTGTGTCACAACCAACAGAAACGGTATTTATCGCCTGAATCGCCATACCGGGGCTAAGTTCGTTTTCTATACGAATCCTAAAGGCTACGAGCCTGACAGCAAAGGATTCTTTCAACCACTCAGCAAGGACAAGCAGGAGTACAACTTCGTCTTAGGCCAACATACCGGCAACGATACCCATTTCCGCTTGTTGCTCATAACAGACCCGCAGGTGCGATCGGAGAAATCGTACAACCGATTCACCGCCGAGACCGTGCCCGCCATGAAGCAGACCATCGCCGGAAGCACGCTGCCTGTCGTAGGATGGTGCTTAGGCGACGAAGTGCACGAACAATGTGCCTGGCTCGAGAATGGTATGCACTCTGAAATCACAAACTTAGGCATTCCGTTCTTCTCGGTCATTGGCAACCACGACTACTTCAAGGTCGAAGGAAGCGATAAGGACACGGCACCGCGCACGGCTGATGAATATGAGAAATACTGGGGACCAACGTGGTACTCCTTCAACAAAGGCGACGTCCACTTCATCGCTCTCAACAATGTCAAGTACACCTCCGGCATCAGCTATGATCATTTAGGCAACATCGACGCGGAGCAGTTGGCTTGGATGAAGGAGGACCTGAGGCATGTGGACAAGTCGAAGCTGATCATTGTCGGGTATCACATTCCCATGAGCCATACTACCGGGGCCAACAGCGACGACGAGACACCAGTCGTGCCCACCGGGCGCGACGAGATGCTGAAACTGCTTGCCGCTTATCCTAACCGTCTGCTCATGGCTGGCCACACCCACTACATGCGCCATAGCACAATCGCCCAACCCATCAAGACAGAGGAGCGCATCCACGCTGCCGCCTGCGGGGCCTTCTGGTGGACGACCGCCAACAGCGATGGAACACCAAACGGCTACTCAGTTTACGAGATTGACGGCAACAAAATAGTGAACAACTGGTACCGCACGGTCAATGTCCCCGATGCTTACAAAGACCATCCGCGCGACTTTCAGATAAGGCTGCACCATGGCGACGCGACGTTCGGCGGGCAATATGGTACCTGCCATTTCGGGAACAAGACACCACTGCCCTCCGGATATGTCGTGGCGAATATCTGGAACTGGGACCCGCAATGGAAGGTTACGGTCACAGAGGACAACGGAGCGCCAGTGACGATGACGCAAGGCACAAAATCAAAGCCCAAGGTGTGTCACGATGCTTGGGCACCCGGATACCTTATCGGCGTGCGTCATAGAGCTCCCGCCCACTTCCGTGCCTACTGCCAGCATCTCTTCGTGTACAAATTGAAGAACCCTAATGCCCGTGTCACGGTGACAGCTACCGACCGGTACGGAAACAGTTACACCCAGTCTGCTTTCACTACTGATTTCACCGATCTGAAAGTCGACGGAGCTGACTTCAAACCCTGATACTCCTCAGGCTTTTTTGACAAATAACACAAATGACGACGCCCTTCATCTATAACATGAAGGGCCGGGCAAACATTAAGAAAAAGAACATCATCAAGAGCAAACCAAAAATAGAATCAAGACCAATAGCAAGAACTTATGAACATAAAAGCTAAATACTCAATATTAATCATTGCCACGGGTTTTACCATGCAAACCCAAGCGCAAGCTATCGTGGATCGTCCTTCGTTCCTCACCCAGTCTCAGGAGCCCGATGCCTACCGTTACCTGCCGGCACCACCCGACACCTCAAGCATTGCCTGGCTGGCCGATTTCAACCGCTATCAGTGGGGCGTGTCGCAGCGAGCAACAGACCGCGGCAAGGAGGCTGCGTTTGATGCCTATTGGCAGCCTGACAGCATTCTGAAAGGCTTTGAGCCCGTACTCGGATATTATCTCTCCAGTAAGGATTACCCGGAGACCTACAAGCTCGTTTCCTACGCTTGCTGGGATATTGAGAAATCCATCTTGGAAGCCAAGCGCAGGTATAAGCGCAAGCGGCCCTACGTACAGTTCAACGCGCATCCCTCCGACCGGACTCAGGAGAAGGAATTGCGCAACACCGGCTCCTACCCTTCTGCGCATTCCGGTCGCGGATGGGGTACGGCGCTCCTCTTGACCGAGCTCTTCCCCGACAGGGCTGATGCGCTGTTGAAACATGCCTACAGCTATGGCGAGAGTCGCGTCATCACGGGGTACCACTACGAGAGCGATGTGGCCGCTGCCCGACTGGCAGCAAGCGCCGTCATAGCCCGGTTGCATGCCGCTCCCGCTTTCCAGCAGCAGATGGCTTTGGCAAAGAAAGAGCTGCAGAAGAAGATCTTCTCTAAGTGGGTGTGCAAACAAGTGGCGCCGCTGGAGAAGAAGGCGCACGAGGCCTTCCAGGGCATGGCTATCTCGGGCAACACCCTCGTCAGCCTGCAGAACAAAGGCTTCGCACGGTTGTATGAGCTGCCCTCAATGCGGGCGTTGACCGATACCTTCCGTCTTGGTTCATGGGGTTCCACCAACCATGCGAATGTAGCCACGTTCGGCGTAGAGAAGTACAAGCCTACGGATGCCCTGCCCTTGCTCTATGTCGCTCAGGCGCATCTGAAGGCGCTGAAAGACGGCATGAAGAACACATGCTTCGTTGAGCGCATCCTGCCTGAAGGCAAGGCACAGCTGGTGCAGCGGATTGGCATCAAGAACCACGACAAATGGTATGGCAACGCCATGCAGTGGACTGTAGACCAGGAGCGTAAGCTGCTCATTGGCTTCGGCAACACCAAGGGCAATACCATCGAGGGCAATCTGACCCGCATCATGATCTTCCCGCTCCCCACCCTCGCCGACGGTCCGGTGGTCTGGCTTGCCCCCGCACAC